>WPCG01097615.1_pt1 | contig 125194 bp, 101 predicted proteins | sample 5403311 | NCBI WGS metagenome assembly WPCG01 (sample SAMN12869467, study PRJNA574797) | sludge metagenome | isolation source: wastewater treatment of Control | place: China:Beijing | collected 2019-05-17 | reverse complement strand
TTCTGATATGTTAGTTTCATATTTTGTATACAATCGTCCGTATAAAATAATCGGATGTCCATTATCAGCTAAATCACCTTTTGAGTAACCAGATCCTTTGCTAAAGGTAGCAAGTTCTGAAAGTTCACACTGTTCCCAAGCGTCAGTAAATCCTTTAAATCTTATTGAAGGTTTTTGAATATTTTGATCCATATCAATCACCATTCAATAGTGATTTAAGTTCACTAAGCCCTTTCATGTCAAAATCATCACCTTCAAGATCATCAAGTAAGGATAAAAGTGTTTGTTGATTATCTTTTATATCTTCGGTTATTTCTGAGAAGGTGATATTATACTTTTCCTTCAAATCTTTAACCTTAGAAACTAAGTGATTAATGATTTCTTCTGGTAGTTTATAAACAGACTCAACAAGTGGATCAATCCATTTGTGAGTTAAGAGCATAATCGCATCATCGTCTGACAAAGCTTCTATCGTATCTTTTGTTTTTATGTGTAAATCTGCTGAATCTTTTTTGATTTCTTTCTTAAGTTCTTTCTCTTCAATCGTTAGTTTAGAATATCTATCAAGTCTCGATTTCAGTGACTCTTCATCACGCGAATCATCATCCAATTCTTTGATCAAGTCTTTAACTTTTTTAGCATCAAATGATATTCCTTCATCATTAAAGGTTATCTCTTTTTCTTCCTCAGTTAATGAATCAATAATCTCTTGATAGTCTGACAAGATTTCAGTTAATCTATTTTCTTTAGATTGGAGTTTGGTTAACTCAGTTTTCAATATTGTATTTTGTACAATTTCAAAAGGAATGACTCTGCCTACCCAGCCATCTTGAACTTCTTCTTCCTTGTTATCCTTTTTCTTGATGACCCAATTAGGATCAACCTTTTTAACTGCTTCAAAGCCTTCAGTTTGAATGATTTCTAGGTCAATAGATGTTTTTACCCATTCATCTTCTAATGCTTGATAGGCTTTATATTTATCCAATAATTTAAAGGGTTCGAGCTTTTCAAATATTTCTAGACTAATCAATTGTTCCTCTTTGGGTATGCTTAGTGTGGTCATGTTTTGAATAAGTCGTTCTTTCATAAATGGTTTAAAACCTGAAAAACGTTGTTTAAAACCAGTAATATAAGTGTTTATTTCACTATTTGAGTTAATGACCTGCTTTATGTCATCATGTTTTAATGTTACATAAGCATCATTGATTTCTTCAAATAATTCATTTTTTAAACTTGGAAATGCTTCCCAGTATTTTTGAAGACTCTTAATTTCCTCTTTTGGAATGCCACCAAACATCAATGAGTATATATCCCATGTTTCGGTTGGTTCTGAAGAGTCTACATATCTAGGAATATTCAAGTTGTAATCATTTTGTCTGATTTCTTCGATGCTAACTACTCTTGAGAATTTATCAATTTGTTCTCTGTGAATGACTGCATCTGTAATTTTCTTGATATCTGATGCACGTAATTGATTCTTATTACCAACCTTAATAAATCCTTTTGAGGCATCAATCATTAAAATGTCATTATTCTTTTTGCTTTCTTTCTTTAGTACCATAATGATAGTTGGTATACCTGTACCAAAGAAAATATTGGCTGGAAGCCCGATGATGGCATCAATATGATTCTTTTCAATCAAGTTCTTTCTAATTTCACCCTCTTCACCACCTCTAAATAAAACACCGTGTGGTAAAACAATGGTCATGATACCATCTGGTTTAACATGGAATAAATCATGTAAAAGAAATGCATAATCAGCTTTTGATTTCGGAGCTAAACCAAACTCAGCATATCTTGGATCTGATTCCTTATGATCTCTTTCCCATTTTTGAGAATAAGGTGGATTTGAAACTACTGCATCAACGTATAATGGATCATAGGTTCCTTGTGGATCAGATTCATCAAAGTATGGCCAGTCATTTTCAAGCGTATCAGCATTTCTTGCTACAATGTTGTCAGGTAAAATACCACGCATGACTAAATTCATACGTGTTAAGTTATATGTATTTTCTTTGAGTTCTTGGGCGTAATATTTGATGTTATTCTTATTCGACATATGTTTAGATATGGAGTGACCAATATTGATAAGTAGAGAACCTGAACCACTGGTTGGGTCGTAGATTTTTATCTCTTCTTTATGTTTTAAATGGTCAGCAACGATTTCTGACATTAACAATGACACTTCATGAGGTGTATAGAATTCGCCTGCTTTTTTCCCTGCATTGACGGCAAAATTGCTAATTAAATACTCATATATAAATCCCAAAATATCATAATCTTGCTTTCCATTCATTGGGATAATCTTTAAGAGCTGAATTAAGTCTCTGATAGCTTTTGTTTGTTCAGCTGCAGATCCTCCCAATTTATTAAGACCTGTATCAAGGGTATTAAAGATTCTGTCAAAGACTTTCTTGTGTGTCTTATTGATTAATCTTCCAAATGCACTCAATGCATCTCTAACATCGCTGACATCGAAATCTTGCCCTTTCTCAATCCATGTCGAAAATAGATCGTCATAGGCAATAAAGTATCCAATATTGTTTTGAATAAACTTGACAGATTCGGTATCTTCTTCATTCAAATCTTTAATGTCATCCTCAGAATACCCTTTTTCTTTTAGAAATTTGAGTTCCTTATCTGAGAGGAATTTGTAAAACATAAAACCTAGTATATAGTCTTTGTATTCTCCTGCTTCAATTTTAGAACGCATTTTATTTGCGGATTCCCAAATCTTTGAGGCTAATTGTTGTTTATTCATCTTGTTATTCTCCTATTCCATTTTCTTTGAACATTTTCGATAGCTTCCGTTTTTCTTTCATTGTCGGTTCAAATTTCCCATTTTCCCATCGATTAACTGTGACAATAGAAACACCTAAAAGGTCTGCTAACTCTTGTTGAGTAATTAGCAAAACCTCTCTTAAATTCTTGATTTTTTGGGCGTATGTCATGATTTATACTCCTCTTAACACATTATTAACACTATTGTATCACGTTTTCGAAAGATAGTGAATAGAAGTTAAATAAATAACATATTCATTGACAATTTTATCAAATCAAAATAAAAATCCGCCATTTTCCGCCATAGGGGATTTCAACTCTTCATTCAAATGTTCTAAGAGTAATCGTGTAAATAGTTAGGTAATCGTTAAAAGGTAGAACGCAGAAATCAAAAAGGACCTGCAAAAGTACTGAAATGAACCTACACAGTACATACGGAATTTGGAATATAGGGAGAACACACCCTTTCTGCATAGAAAAAAGGCCTGATACCTTTGTATCAAACCAATGCTTCTTATATGGTGCGGACGATGAGATTTGAACTCACACGGCCTAACGCGGCCACATGCCCCTCAAACATGCGTGTCTACCATTCCACCACGTCCGCGAAAAGAAAAGGTGTTGCCACCTTTTTTATTTTTATTCTACTGCAAAGATATAGGTGTAAATATCTTGTTTGCCTTCGACTGTGTCGACTTCAATATCTGGGTTTAACTTTTTCGCATGAGCGATGATATTTTCTAATTCTTCTTCATCTGCATCATTTCCATAAAATACAGTAATGATTTCTCTTGTTTCATCCACCATATCTTCTAAAATTGCTTTAGCAGTTTCTAATCTTGATGGTGTAGATACTAAGATCTCTCCACGGGTAATGCCAATGAAATCCCCATTTTTGATTTGAACTCCATTGAGTTCTGTATCTCTTACTGCGTAAGTGATTTCACCTGATCTCATGTTTGAAACGATTTCACTCATCGCTTCAACATTATCATCTAAGTCAGCGGTTGGATCAAATGCCATTAAACTTGAGTATCCATGAGCAATGCTCTTAGTCTTTAAGACTCTAATGCTTCTATCTGGACATAAGTCTAAAGTTTGTTCTGCTGATAAAATAATATTTTTATTATTAGGTAAAATAATGATGTGATCACAATTCAAACTTTCAACAGCTTTCACAAAAGCTTCTGTTGATGGGTTCATCGTTTGACCACCATCGATGATTAAATCAACACCAAGTTCTTTAAATGCATCATGAATACCTTCACCGGATGCGACTGCTATTAAACCATATTTTGCCTTTGGTTTAGCAACTTTAGTTGGTGTCTTTTCTTCATGGATAGGTTCACCCATGATATTTGAGTGTTGCACTCTCATATTCTCAATCTTAATGGTTTGTAAATCTCCATATTTTTGAGCAAGTGTTAACGCAACCCCTGGTTGGTTCGTATGTACGTGTACCTTTAATAAATCATCATCAGTGACAATCACTAAAGAGTCACCCATTTGTGATAATGGATCTTTCATGAAAGATTCATTAAACTTCTCTGGTTTATGAAGTTTAACAATAAATTCTGTACAATAACCAAATTTAATATCCACAGCACCTAAATTTTCAGCACCATGATAATGTTCTTTGGTTTGTGGCTGGTAACTCGCATTTTCTTCAGCAATCATATTGCCTTCAAGTGCCATCACCATACCTTCAATAATTTTAATAAAACCAGCACCACCACTATCCACTACACCTGCTTCTTTTAAAACAGGAAGTAAATCTGGGGTTTTGATTAAGGTTTCTCTTGCTTGTTCTAAATAAATTTTTAAGACTTCTTCAACACTATTTAAATGGGATGATTCACGGAGTACTTTTTCTGCTGATTCTCTAACCACAGTTAAAATGGTTCCTTCCACAGGATCCATCACTGCACGATAAGCCATTTGATATCCACCGACTAAGGCTTGGATAAATTCTTGAATGGTTGCTGAACCATTTTCAATCTTAGCGATTTCCGAATAAACACCGCGGAAAAATTGGGAAAGAATAACACCTGAGTTACCTCTTGCTCCCATGAGTAGTCCACGTGATAGAATTTTCGAAATATCGATAATGGATTGAGAATCCAAATTACTTACTTCTTTAATACCAGCCATCATGGTCATTTGCATATTTGTTCCTGTGTCACCATCTGGAACTGGAAATACGTTTAAATGATCAATTTCTTTGTGATTGTTTTTTAAGTTTACTGCTCCGTTAGTTACCATTTTTTTAAATAGAGTTCCACTGACTGTTTGATTCGCCATTAAATGATCCTCCTCATATTTGGAAAAATGTTTATATATAAAATTTAGTTAAATTCTATGTAAAATTATACTTCAAACGAAATACTGAAATAGTATAGCATGATTGATTTGAATTTGCAACTACTATCTCAACTGATATAAAAACTTAAGAATCACTCCATTTCTTTTTAACTTATATCTATGATATATAAATGTCAAACCTATTATATCACAATTTGAAAATTGTTTCATCATTTTGTCAAATGACACTTTTTACTCAAAAATCACATTTCTTTGACTATCTTTTCTTTTATGGTTGCAATTTCATTTTTTTTATGCTAAATTAAGATGTGCAGTTAGGAGTGAGAACTATGGCAGAATGCTACGTAACAGGTAAAAAAACCGTATTTGGAAATAAACGCAGTCACGCGCTAAACGCGACTAGACGTATGTGGAAGGCTAACCTTCAAACCGTACGTATTAAAGACGAAAATGGAAATATCGTGAAAGTTAAAGTTTCCGCAAGAGCTTTAAAGAAAAACAACTTAGAACGCGTTTAAAAATAATAGGTCAGCTAGTGACCTTTTATTTTTTACTGATGACGACCAGCACACGACCTTCAATGACATCGATAAACCCTTTGTAATCTTCAACTTCATTAGAGATACATAGAGGATCATATGTGGTTAACATATATTCAATTAAGTTATACTTAAAACCCATCAGTGAAATCTTTGCTTTCGGATAAGCAATGAATGTCACATACTCATCAGATTTAATCTCATGCACACCTTTTTCAAGTAAAAAGAGTGTGCTATTTTCATCTTTAATGATGAGTTTGGGAAATTCATCAAAAAACATCGTATGTACTAAAAAGTGTTCAATGCGTTCTCCACCAATTCCACCGATCAAATAAAGCTCATCTGGATTGATCTTAGTCGCTTCAACTAATGCTTGATGAGTATCGGTGACATCTTTTACTGGGTTTAACCGAATGGTATGAAGTTGTGATAACATACCTTGATTTTGAAGGGAATCAAAATCACCAACAGCTAAATCAATTTTGATTCTTTGTTTATATAAAGCAAGCACAGCTTGATCGACTGCAATAATGTAATCAGAGTCTAATAAAGGAAAGAATTTTTTAATATCTTTTGGCGTGGGATGGGTGACGATAATCACTCTCATTTAAGTGATAAAATCCCTTTCTTACGGTCTTTTAAGTTAAATAAGTAACTACCAGCCACACAGACATCCACACCACTTAAACGCGCGATTTCAATGGTTTGATCACTAATCCCACCATCGACTTCTATTTCAAAAGATAGGTTATATTTCTTTCTAATTTCAACAAGATCTTTCACTTTATCCATCATATCATGCATAAATGATTGTCCACCAAATCCAGGTTCAACCGTCATGACTAACACTAAATCCACTTCATGAATGAAAGGCATAAGCTCATCCATTGATGTCTTAGGCTTAACTGATAAACCAAGCTTGATATGATTTGATTTAATCTTATCCATGGTCTTTCTAACATCGTTCGATTCCACATGAATGGTGATATACTTCGTATTTTTAAACGTAAATCCATCAATCCATTTTAAAGGATCAGTCACCATTAAATGGATATCTAATGGCAGATGTGTTTTTTCACTGATCATCTTTGAAATCGCTGGTCCAAAGCTGATATTAGGGACAAAGTGTCCATCCATAATATCTAAATGAAGATAATCAGCAGTTTCAATACTTTTTAGTTCATGCTCTAAATTCGTAAAATCGGCGGTTAATACTGAGGGTGCAATTTTCATGATGACCTCCTAATATTTTTCTTTTTGGTTCCTAATTTCCTCTACAAAGTAGAGGTAATTATCATATCTTGATTGTAATACATCTTTCCCTACATGCTTCTTTACAGCACATCCTGGTTCATTTGAATGCATACAACTTGATGTAAACTTACATGCATGTGATAACTCTACAAAATCAGGATAATATTCTTTTAATTCATCTGCATGAAAGATCTTAAATTCGATCTTAGAAAACCCAGGGGTATCCACAATATACCCTTTATTATATAGATATAACTCGGTATGACGTGTTGTATGTTTCCCACGACCTAAAGCCATCGATATTTCTTGTGTTTTTAAACCTAATTGTGGCATTAAGGCATTGAGTAATGTGGATTTACCCACACCTGTTTGACCTGCTAAAACTGTAATCTTACCGACAAAGATATGCGCTAACACATCAATACCAATCCGTTGTTTACTATTGACATAATAGACTTCATAGCCTAACTTTTCATAATAGGTTAAATCTTTTTTAATCGATTCTAGTTTTTCACTTTCAATTAAATCAATTTTTGAAATCACAATGACTGGAGTTAAATGCTCTTGATTCATGATAATCAAAAACTTATCTAAAAGCAAAAACGAAAAATCTGGATTGACAGCCGAAAAAACGAGCAACACTTGATCAATATTACACACATCAGGTCTTTCTAAATCATTTTTACGAGGAAGAATTTCAGTAATTAAGACTTGGTCTTCTTCATCATCATAATAAACATAATCACCGACTTTAGGCGATAATTGAACAATGGATTGTTCAATTTTCGTCTTCTTCGTTTTTTGTTTGACAAAAGATGATTCTTCACCTAGTTTCATATATCTCAGTTTTCCTCTTGCTTGAGCAATGACTTCTTCTTTTGTTTCTAGATCAATGAGTGTGTATTGATTTGAGATTAACTTTTTGATAAAGCCTTTTTTCAAAGGAACCTCCTATAAGTGTTGACTTCGAAGTTGGCCACATGCTGCATTAATGTCATGGCCTTGTTCTTTTCTTAATGTCACTTGAATGTTGTTTTTCTTTAGTGTATCATAAAACGCAACCATTGTCTCTGACTTAGAGCGTTTATAAGGTGCTTCAATGACTTCATTATAAGGAATTAAGTTCACATAGACATTGAGTCCACGAAGCACTTTAACAAGCTCTAAAGCGACTTCTTGAGAGTCATTTAAACCATCGATTAAAATGTATTCAATCGTGACTCTACGGTTAGCTACAGATAGATAATATTTAATTGCACCAATCACTTCTTCAACCGGATAAGCTTGATTAATCTTCATCAGTTTCGTTCTAATCGTATTATTTGGCGCATGTAGTGAAATGGCTAAGTTCACTTGAAGAGGGAAATGAGCGTATTCTTTAATCTTAGGTACAATCCCTGAAGTCGATACCGTAATATGTCTTGCACCTATTGCTAATCCCTTTGGATGATTAATGGTGGTTAAAAAGCGAATGAGTCTGTCATAATTATCAAAGGGTTCACCAATCCCCATGACAACCACATAAGCAATTCTTTCACCTAATAGCTTTTCTGTTTCAATGATTTGACTAATAATTTCACCTGCAGTCAAATCTCTTTTTTTCTTAAGTAAACCAGATGCACAAAAGGAACATCCAATATTACATCCAACTTGAGTCGTCACACAAATGCTATTTCCATAATGATGTTTCATTAAAACCGATTCAATTAAATGTCCATCATGTAAGCTGTATAAACATTTCATCGTACCATCAGTAGAAGTATGCTTTAAAACAAGCTCTAATCCTTGAATCTTAAAGCTTTCTTGTAAAAGTTCAATCAAATCTTGAGGCAAATTTGCCATCTCACTAAATGATGAAACCTTTTGTTTATATAACCAGTGCCAAATTTGCTCAGCACGATACTTTTTTTGTCCATTACTTACTAAAAACTCTTTGAGTTCTTCAAATCCTAAATCATAAATTAACATAAAATCACCCACTCTTTATTATACATGATATTTCACCTATCAAAAGCAATAAAACCTGAAAATTCAGGTTTTATGTGCGTATTTGAGCTTGATAGGAAAACTCAAGTCGTTTAACAATTTTTTTCATGAGTGCATCCACATCTTCTGACTCTAAAGTCTTTGTTTCATCGTTAAATGTGAGTGTAAATGCAATCGATTTTTTACCTTTTTCGATATGTGACCCCTGATAAATATCAAAGATATCAATGGATACTAAGTTCTTTCTTACTGTTTGTTCAATCATCTTGAGTAAATCATCTGCTGGAATATCATCACTCACAACAATCGCTAAGTCTCTGGTGATACTCGGATATTTGGTGATCGGTTTATAATTTAATGCCTTTTCTTCTTCAAGCAGTGGTGATAAGTTAATTTCAAAGATGACTGTTGGTTCAATACCTAACGCTTTTTGATGTTCTGGATGAATCTCAGCAATTTGACCTAACACGATATTGCTATAGATCACATTGGCTTGACGGTAAGGATGATAGGCTTCAATATGGCTTGTTTCTTGATAGATGAAATAAATACCAAGAGGGTTAAAGATGGAGTCCACTAATCCTTTTAAAGTAAAGAAGTCAGGTAAAAATTTCGTTTTCTTCCAAGGGTTTTCATGCCATACTTCACTCATCGCGATCCCTAAATGAAAGTTCTCTACATTTTTAGCAAAACAGTTACCCATTTCAAAGATGGAAACACTTCTATGTTGTCTTGATTGATTATAAGATATCGTCTCAAGTAATCCATGAACTAAACTTTGGCGAAGTGTCTTTTTATCTTCGGATAAAGGCATTAAAATCGATACAGCATCACCCATGTTTTGATAGATATGAACATCTTTAGGAGCGATTAAACTATAAGTAATCACTTCATTTAAGCCTAAGTTTGATAAGTGATGTCTAAGACTTCTCATGCGTCTTTGTTTGAAGGTCAGTTTACCTACAGCAGGCGTATCGACTGACTTCATGGGAATCTTATCTAATCCATACATACGAGCGATTTCTTCTAACACATCAGCCTTAATTAAAATGTCTTTACGATAAGATGGTGCAGTGACTACATAATCATCTTTTTCAATCTCAACCTGATAGTTATAGGCTTCAAAGTATCCAAGAAGTTCTTTTTCAGGTATCACAACACCTAATGCTTCATTGATATAGTTTTTTTCAAGTCTAATCTCAGGATTTTTCTTCTTATATCTGATATCTTCTGCAATACCTGATGTCACTTTCGCATCAGCAAGTTCTACCATCAGTTCACATGCTCTCTCTAAACCAAGAAGCACTCTTTCATCATCAATACCTCTTTCAAAGCGCAAAGATGAATCAGATCTAAGTCCTAGACGTTTAGATGTCATTTGAATACGTTTTGGTTCAAAATAAGCAGCTTCAATTAATACATCTTTTGTATCATCATCAATCATGGTATTTGCTAATCCCATGACACCACCGATCGCAATGACTTCTTTTCCATTTGTGATCGCTACATCATTTTTAGTTAAGATGCGTTTTTCATCATCGAGTGTAACAACTTCCTCACCCTCTTTTGCATCACGAACAACAATGGTTTTTGTTCCTAATTTAGATGCATCAAACATGTGAAGCGGTGTCCCATATTCTAAAAGAATATAATTAGAAATATCAACCACATTATTAATCGGTTTAATATCATTAGCAAGCAGAGCACTTCTTAACCACCAAGGAGATGGTTTAATCTTAATATCTTTTAAATATCTTGCATAATATCTACCGCAACCATTGGATTCTATCTTGACTGAATAAGGATTTTTTTCACTTGTTTCAACAACTTTAGCTTTAGGTATGTCTACTTTTTGTCCAGTCATGGATGCAACATCATAGGCAAAACCTAAAACTGATAGTAAATCGGAACGATTAGGTGTGAGTCCTAATTCTAAGACAAAGCCATCTTGTGCAAGATGAAAAAGCGCAGGTGTTCCAATCGGCATTTCTTTACCAAAGTGATAAATACCCGTTCTTAATTCTTCTGGCATCGATTTATCATCAAGACCTAATTCTTTAAGTGAGCAAATCATACCATTGGAATCGACACCACGAACTTTCGCTTGTTTAATTAAAAAATCTCCTGGTAAAACTGTACCCACTTGTGCAACAATCACATATTGTCCAGCTGCTACATTGGGTGCACCACACACAATTTGCTCAATGCGTGTTCCTAAATCAACGGTTGTCACATGCAGATGATCAGAATTTGGATGATCAACACATGTTAACACTTTACCAATCACAAGATTGGTTGATGGATTTAAGGGTTCAAAGCTATCCACTTCAATAATCTTTTGGTTTGTTAACTCAAAGATATTTTCAGGAACCTGAATCCATTTTTTGAGCATATTTTCTAAGATTTTCATTATTTATTGACCCCCTTAAATTGATTTAAGAAGCGTAAATCATTTAAGTAGAAATTTCTAATATCATCAATCCCATATTTTAAGATAGCAATTCTTTCCACACCTACACCAAATGCGAAGCCTTGGAACTTATCAGGATCATATCCACCCATTGTTAACACATTGGGATGTACTTGACCAGCACCAAGAATTTCAATCCATCCGATACTTCCATCTTTCTTTTTATAGGAGACATCCACTTCAACAGAAGGCTCTGTAAAAGGAAAGTAAGATGGACGTAGACGAATAATGCGATCTTCTCCAAATAAATGTCTAACCATTTTGAGTAATGCATCTTTTAAACTCGCAAAATTCACGTTTTGATCAATCACAAGTCCTTCAATTTGTGTAAATTGATGACTATGTGTGGGATCATCATCATCTCTACGATAAACCTTACCTGGACAAATGATACGAAGCGCTTTTCCTTTTTTCTCTAACATGGTTCTCGCTTGTACAGGAGATGTATGTGTGCGAAGCAGTGTGTTTTCATCGACATAAAAAGAGTCTTGCATCGCACGTGCTGGATGATCTTTAGCAAGATTCATCATTTCAAAGTTGTAGTGATCGTTTTCTAATTCTGGTCCTTCAGCCACTTCATATCCCATACCAATAAACAAGTCTTCTACATCTTCAATAACTTGGTTTAAAGGATGAATAGAGCCTTGATAAAACTTCGTTCCTGGTAGTGTGACATCAATTTTTTCAGCAACTAAATTCTTTAAGAGTTCTTCTTTTTCTAAAGCTTGTTTTTTTTCATATAAAGCAAGTTCAAGCTCATTTTTTACGATATTGACTGCTTGTCCAAAAGCAGGTCTTTCTTCTTGAGGTAAATCTCTTAGCTTACTCATCATTAAAACGACTTCGCCTTTTTTACCTAAATATAAAATACGAAGTTGTTCTAAGTCAGTAAGGGTTTTAACTTCTTTAATCTTTTCAATGGCTTCTACTTTAATTTCTTGTAATCGATTAATCATATGTTTTCCTTCTTTCTAAATAAAAATTCGTCCTTAAACATCTAAGGACGAATGAATTCGCGGTACCACCTTAGTTCTAGATTATCTCTAGCCCTCAATATCTTTAACGCAGACATACGGATGTTTTTAGCATCTCTCCAAGATGAATTCATATACAACCACTTTGCACGGCTTACACCCTCCCATGCTCGCTAAAAAGCTTTATGTATATTACTACTTCTTTTCGTTGATTTTTGATTGATTATCTTCTATTATTAGCAATGATTGCTAAGAATCTAAGTAGTTCTAAATAAATCCAAACGATGGTAACCATAAGTCCTAAAGCAACCATCCACTCGTATTCTTTACCAAATCCACCTTTGACGATTTGTTCAGCACGATCAAAGTCTAAGGTGAGCATAAATGCACCAAACACGATGAGTAATCCACTAATGAGTAACATTGCTGAATTACTAAACACGATTACAGGAGTTCTTGCAAATAAGTTAATTAACATACTTGATACGAAGAATAATAAAATACCAAGTAACATACCATACATGATTTTTCTAAATCGTGGCGTTACACGAATGGTTCTACTTGAATAAAGGAATAGCATCACCGTAAAGATGGAAGCAGTTCCAATGACTGCAGCGATTGCAACACCTGGGAATAACACTTCAAAAATGAGTGTAATCACACCAAGCAAGACACCTTCAGCTACAGCATAAACCATGGAGAAGGTAGGAGCTAAACGAGGTGAACGTGAAGCGACTAAAACAGAGATGAGTGCAACAATCATAGCTACAATAAGTAGTGGATAAGTTAACGCTCCTAAAAAGTTTACGGCTAAAAATCCAGTGATTACAGCGGTCAGTAACATAATCGCTGTTTTCATAATGATTCCAGAATACGTTGCTGTTTCGCTTGTAGCAAATACTTCAGTATGTTCTAGACTTCTAAATACGGGGTTTGAACTTCTCATATGAATCAACTCCTTTATAAATTCAATCCTATTATATAATAGGAAAACTTAAAGTGCAAATAAACCAGCATCAATTACATTATTTTCCGAATTTAAGTCTTTAAAAGCACCAAAAGCTTCTAATTTTTCAAACACGGTTTTATTAATTTTTGTACGATCTTTCACATCATCACGTGATGTAAACGCACGTTCATTTCGCTTTTGAATAACATCATAAGCAACTGACTCTCCTAGTCCATCAATCGATGAAAATGGCATTCTTAAGCCCTTCTCTTCCATAATGAACGTCGTAGCATCCGATTTATTAATATCAATAGGTAAAAACTTAAAGCCACGCTTAGTCATCTCAAGGGCAACACCAAGTGTTACCTGTAAGTTCTCATCTTTAACCTTTAGATTAAATGTGTCATTTAAGGTAACAAGCTTATTACGGATTGCATTAGCTCCAGCAACCATGACTTCATAGTCAAATTGAACCGCTCGCTTCGAGAAAAATCCTGAATAAAATAAAAGTGGATGATAGACTTTAAACCAAGCGATACGCATCGCCATAATGACATAGGCTGTCGCGTGTGCTTTCGGGAACATATATTTAATCTGACTTGCAGACCATATGTACCACTCAGGGACATTATGTTTTTTCATTTCTTGTTCATAAGTGACCCAGGTTGCTTTATCTTTCGATGGTTTTCCTTTACGAACAAACTCCATAATTTCAAACGCTTTTAAAGGTTCTAAACCAAAATCTGTAAGTTGAACCATAATATCATCACGACAAGCAATAATGTCATTAAACGAAATCTTACCAAATTTGTCATGACCGTTAATTAAAGTTTGCGCATTCTTCAGCCACACATCAGTTCCATGAGATAATCCTGAAATCTTCACTAAACCAGCAAATGATTTAGGTTTGGTATCAACGAGCATTTGTCTTGTAAACTGTGTACCAAACTCAGGTATCGCATAGGATGCAACATCACTCATAATCTCGTGACTTTTCACACCAATCACTTCAGTGCCTGAGAATAACTCATACACTTTAGGATCATCTAAAGGAATATCTTGAGCTCTTGAAAAGGGGAATTGATCTTGATGTAGTTCAACATAGTCCATTAAAAATTTAATCATCGTTGGATCATCATGACCTAAGATATCAAGTTTTAATAAATTGGATTCAAAGGAGTGATAATCAAAATGTGTCGTCTTCCATTCAGCTGATGTATCGTCTGCAGGAAACTGAATCGGTGTGACATCATAAATCGTCTTTGATTTAGGAACAACCACAATACCACCAGGGTGTTGTCCTGTTGAGCGTTTCACGCCTTCAATCTTTTTAGCAAGACGCTCAATTTGAGCTGCTCTTGCTTCCATATGTTTATCTTCTAACCAGCCTTTGACATAACCAAATGCATTTCTTTCAGCAACCGTTTGAATCGTTCCAGCTCTAAACGTATGGTCCTCACCAATTAACTCACGCACATAAGCATGTGCTTTTGCTTGGTAGTCACCAGAGAAGTTTAAGTCAATATCAGGAACTTTATCACCATCGAAACCAAGGAAGGTTTCAAACGGAATATCGTGTCCATCTTTCTTTAACTTAGCACCACAAATCGGACAGTTTTGATCAGGTAAATCATACCCTGCCTGATAGCCTTTCATCATGTCTTGAAATGCTTTTTGTTCTTTGGTTAATCCATATTGGTGGACTTCTTCATCCGTTAAATGGAAAACCGTAAAATCGCCATGTGGACACACATAATGCGGTTTTAAAGGGTTGACTTCTGTGATATCGAGAAGGGTTGCAACCAGTGATGAACCGACAGACCCTCGAGAACCTACTAAATAGCCATCATCTAACGATTTTTTAACAAGTAAGTGTGAAATATAGTAGTTAGGTGCAAAGTCGTTATCGATGATATTTTTAAGCTCTCTTTGCACGCGATCTTTAACAATTTGATGAGGGTTAACCCCATATATCGCTTGCATCTTATCATAAACAAGACGTTTAACTTCTGTGGATATCGATTCAATACCAAGTAGATTTTGAAAAGCATCATCAGGTAGTGAGTATAATGCTTTTGGAAATGCTTGAACCGGATTAATCATATCATTTAAAATATGTGTATTTTTAACAACAATTTCAAACGCTAATTCTTTCCCTAAGAAAGACATCGCTTTAAGCATTTCATCTGTCGTTAGTAAGTATTGTTCTGGCATGCTGTTGTAGCGTTGTAAATCATGAATACCTCCACCAACCAGTGGTGTTCGAATATAGATTTCACGATATAAAACGTCTTTTTTCTCTAAGTAATGGACATCTCCTGTTGCAATCACAATCTTCTTTTCTTCTTTTGCGACTCTCACAATTTTTGTAATGACAGCTTCAATAATTTCATCAGCAAACTGACCTAAATCTTCTTTTAAGTGTTTATACGCTGCTGGTGGTTGAACTTCAATATAATCATAATAAGCAATCGCTTGTCTTAACTCAGCATCACCTTGGTTTAAAGCTGCTTCAAATACATTACCGTTAGAGCATCCACTACCAATGAGTAATCCTTCTCTATATTTATCTAATACAGATTTTAATGTTCTTGGTCCTTTATAAAAGTGAGTCGTTAATGCATCACTGATCACTTTAAATAAGTTTTTATAACCGTCTTGGGTTTGTGTTAACACATTTAAATGATAAGGCATGATATGCTTCCACGCTTCTTTTTCATCGATCGATTCATTGATTTCATGGAAATGTTTAATCTGTTTACTGAGTAAGTCAGTCAGCATAAATAACCAAATTTGAGCTGTGACAAAAGCATCATCTTCTGCACGGTGATGCATCTCTTGTTTTACTTTAAAGAGTTTAGCTACAGCCTTTAAGTTAAACCGTTTTAATTGTTCATTATAGTAATATCTTGCTAAATTTAAGGTGTCAATAACAAGTGAGTCATCAAAATATAGACCTAAGGCATTTGCATTCTCACGAATATGACCGACATCAAATAGTGCATTATGAGCAACTAAAATAGCGCCTTCTATAAATTTTAAGAATTTGGGTAGTTCATCTTCAATACGTGGAGCATCTTTTAACATGTCATCAGTGATGCTTGTTAGATTAGTTGTTGTTTGAGAAAGAGGTTCATCAATATGAATGAAGGTTTGATATCTTTCGGTGACTGCTCCACCCTCGATTTTAACTGCACCAATTTCAATAATTTGGTCTCTGGTTGCTGATAAACCGGTTGTTTCAATATCAAAAACAACATAGGTTGCATCCTTTAAAAGAATAATATCTTGTGTGTCTGATGTTATTTTAAAATTCGTTTCATCGACAAAATCAAGTTCAACACCGTAAATGGGTTTTATATCTTTACCCTTGGTTGCTTTAAAAATGTCTGGATAAGCATATAACCCGTTATGATCGGTAAATGCAATCGCTTCATGTCCCCACTTAATGGCTTGATTGACATAGTCTTCAACATCTGTGACTGCATCCATATTACTCATTTTGGTATGGATGTGAAACTCTATCCGTTTTTCTTTTGCTTTATCTAGTCGTTCTTCTTTTTTAGATTTCTCAATAAAGTTAATCGCTCTCGCTTTTATAACGACATCTTTTTGATAGCTATCAAACTCAGCTTCGCCTTCAACAGAAATTAAATCACCTTCTTGTAGTGATTCACCAAGTTCTTTATCTCTTTCTGAGGTTAAAAAACGTTTGACATAAATGGCATCATCTTGATCGCCAATCACAAACGATAAAAGAATCGAATTAGGGAGTTGTTTCATTTCTATTTTAGTGATTTCACCTTCCACTAAAAAATAAGTGTCTCCCTTTTCATTTTTATATTTATCTAGACGATAAGAATCGAGTGGAATTTCTGATATTGATACGGCTTGAGCATTACTTTTCTTCGAAAATGTTTTTTTCGTTTGTTGTGGTGTCTTCATGGACTTTTTTAAGTACTCTGTTTTTTGTTCCATGACTTTTTCTTGATCGACAATCGATGATTGGATTAGCTTAGAAGTCGGTGTGAGCGAGTCACTTACTTCGAGTTCTATATCTATTGTAAAACCAAACTTTTCGATGCTTTCCTTAATTTCAGGAACATACTCGTTTAAATAAAGACTATCTTTGTCAATAAGTATTTTAATGACACCTACATCAAGCTTCGTTTTGAAGTTTTTAAAGACCATATATCTAGCCTTTTGTCTAGCAAGTTCAAAAATCACATAATCATAATAAGCAATAGCATGCTTATCTTTATGTTCAAGACTTATATAACTCAAACGAAGATCAATACCTAATACCACTTTAGGGACTAAAAAGTAAGTCTTCATTTGCTCAATATATGGTAAAAGAACCTCAGGTTCAATCACTTGAGGAAATTCAATTTCAAATATCCATTTTTTGTTTTTCAAATCAATGAGTAGGTTTTTAAGTACAGATTGATTAATGATCTCAGATGTGAATTTCGATTGTTCTAAAAACAATTGATACTTGTCTTTTTGCACTTAATGTCCTCCTGGTTCAATGATTTTGATAAAACGATATGCCCATATGTGATAGAAATATCCCACTAAAAAGGTGAAAAATCCTAGGCTCACAGAAAATAAGATTCCTAACATATCTAAAACGATGACTATGGTTGTTAAGTAGACAGATAGTTTGAAACGATAATTTAAAGGAATACTTGACTTAGAGAAAAATGTTAATGTCAGTAAAGATAGCATGAGGATGTAAAATAAGTAATCGAATAAACCACTCACATAGACTTGAATAAAATCACTCATAAAAAGAATATCTTGAGACTCGATGTATTGTTTGACTGCATAAGATAACACGCGCACATCATCAATCTCTCTAGATGAAAAATCATGATCAGATAATTCTAAAGAAGCATAAGATACTCTAGACACTTCCATATTAGATACAATCATCACAAGTCCTTCTTCTTCAAAAAGGATGTTGATGGATGTGTTGCTTAATTTGTCTCTACCAACAACTAAAGTGATATAATCAAAACTTGCAGATATGGATTGGTTTGCCACCAATAATCCATCTATCATTTCGATCTCATCACTTCTAAATTCTTCTTGGATAGTCGTAATGAGTTTCTGATATCTAGCATTTGTCATATTGTCTGTTACAAACGAACGTAAGACGAGTGGTAATGTAAGTAAAAAAGGTATTAATAAGATATACCCAATGATTCTTCCCCAAGAATCCTTCATAAAAAAAACTGCTTGAGGGGCTTTAGTTAGACTTGTTGCAAACCTTTTAAACATACGGTCAACTCCTTGGCTATTATTATAACATAATAATCCTTTTATGATAAAATGTATTTGGTGAAAATAATGATGAATTTGATGAACCATGAAAAGCATTACAATACCTTAAACAATTATTATCTTCATAAATATCAGAAAAAAGTGTTTAAAATTGCCTTAAATGGTGGTTTTACATGCCCAAATATTGATGGAACAGTCGCATCCGGTGGATGCACCTTTTGTTCATACATGGGTAGTGGAGATTTTGCTGGAAATAAACTTGAGCCCTTAAACATGCAATTTGAGAAACAAAAAGACATGATGCATCAAAAATGGGAAGATGGTTATTACATCGTTTATTTTCAAGCAAACACCAACACACATGCACCTTTAGAAAGATTAAAAACTTTATTTGAAGAAGCGATTACGTTAGATCCGAAAATTGTATTACTATCGATTGCAACCCGTCCTGATGTTTTACCTGATGATGTGATTGATTATTTAAGTGAACTTAATCAACGAATGCCAGTCCAAATTGAACTTGGTTTGCAAACCATTCATCAGACTACATCTGATCTCATTAATCGTGCACATGATCTTAAATGTTTCGATGATGCTGTCAAAAGACTAAGAGAAAAAAACTTAGAAGTCGTTGTTCATATCATTAATGGTCTACCTTTTGAGACAAAAGAAATGATGATTGAAACAGTAAAACATATTAATACATTAGATATCCAAGGAATTAAAATTCATATGCTTCATTTAATGGAAAAAACGAAAATGGGTTATCAATATAAAAAAAATCCATGGAAACTTCTATCTTTAGAAGACTATGTGGATATCACTATTGATCAAATTCTTTGGCTAAGAAAAGATATTATTATTCATCGTCTTACTGGTGATTCGCCTCAATCGATGCTACTCGCACCGATGTGGACAAAAAAGAAGTTTGTAGTCACTAATGAAATCGATAAAAGGTTAAGAAGATTAAATTTATACCAAGGAGATTACTATGAAAAAGAGTCTCTTACTTGACATTTCACATATGCTGATGAGTCAATATATCAAAGCTAATGATATCGCAATCGACATGACTGCTGGTCATGGAAATGATACGATTCATTTAGCAAACCATGCAAAGCATGTCATTGCATTTGATATACAAGATGATGCTATTTTATCTACACAAAAAAAGTTAGATGAACATCAATTATCCAATGTGACTCTTATTAAAGATTCGCATGAAAACTTTTTAAACTATGTATCATCCTTTCAATATGTAGTCTTTAACTTAGGTTATTTACCAAAGGGAGATAAATCAATTACAACTACTTCAGATATCACATTAAAAACTTTAGATTTAGCATTAAATCATTTATCTTATGATGGATTTATACAGCTCATGATCTATATGGGTCATCCTAAAGGTATGGAAGAATCCATATCTATAAAATCATATATATCTCAGTTAAACACAAATGATTATAAAGTTCTTCGGATTGATTTACCTTATCAAGATAATCAACCACCTTATATAATACTCATTCATAAAGTCAAAAAAGACGGAAATTGATCCGTCTTTTTCTTTAACAACCATAAGGGGGATTATGGTCGATTAGAACCACCTTTTTGGTAGTCCTCAATCGCATCTTTACGTTCTTGCATTCTTTCTTGCATTTCATTTCTAAAAGCTTCTACTTTGTCGCGATGTTCTTGAATACGCATCTGATGCATAATCATTTCTTGTGCTTTAATCTGTTCGTTTTGTGTTTGGAATGTTTCTCTTAATGCATCCATTTCTGCTCTAAATGTCGCAATCAATGCTTCAAGTTCAGTGATTTTGGCATCAAGTTGTGTTTGGTATGCTTCAAGATCTCCTTCACCTGCTTCAATCAAAGCTTCAAGTTCAGCAATTTCAATACGAAGAGCTAAGATGAGTGGATGATATTCATCAAAAATGAGTTGTCTATCTGCATGAAATTCTTCTCTTAATTGATGTCTCATTTCACGATTTTGCTCCATTGCACCACGAACGATTGCCATTAATTCTTGTTGAGTAAGTAATAATGCATCTTCAAGAGAGAGTGTGTCATCGAATTCGATAGCTGATTTTGCAAGCATTAAGAATCCTGGAGTAACTCCATAACTTTCTGCTTCTTCTAGAAACTCAGGTGTAAATCCTTTATCTTCTGCACGTCCCATGATGCCACGATTTTGGAAACCTTCGTTCACTTTTTCTTTCACTTTTGCTTGAATCTTTTCTTTAATTCTTGCATTCACTGAAATCGTATTAATTTCAACAAGTGTTTCTTCTGAATCTGGATCAATAAATCCTAAATTAATCGCTTCATCTAAAATGAGTTCAATAGCTTCAGTTACGTTTAATCCAATGAGATTTAAATTGAGTAACAATACTTCACCATCTTCATTTAATGGATTAGCGTAAATCACTTTTTCTCTAGGTGTAACAATGAGTTCGATAGAAGGATTTATGTCAATGGTGACATACGCATCTTCTGCTGCAGAAACTTCACCACAACCAACAAGCATTAAGCCTGCGCTAAATAGAAATAGAAAGATAAATACAAATTTTAAATTTTTCATTTTTTAATTCCTCCTTTGTTCACTCTATATACAAACAAAAACCCCATTTTATTGGGATTTTTTTATTTTTTTAGTTTCTTCCATGATGTCCAGGATGATTGTCTCCAAAAGGTTTGGGTCTGCGATCTCTTTCAATGAAAGTAGGTATTCCACCATTAGGTCTAATTTCTATTTGGTAAAGTGCATTTGATTGTGGAGTAATGACCATTTCACCTTCTTCATCTTCTGTATTACGTATGATAAATCGTGCTTTTAACTGTTTTTGACTATTTTCTTCTTGAACACTAAATGTGTAAATACCTCTTGCTTGTTCACTCTTAAATCCAACCATAATATGTTTTTGGTTATTTACCATAAACTCCTTCATCTCAAATGTTTGTGTAAGTATTTGATCTTTATAATGTTTGACTTGATATACATAACTATCGACGCGATATACATAGTTTAAAACCATCATTTGGTTTCCATCGATAATTTCAAATTGGAATTTGTTTCTAATTCCTAATTCAACAGATGCTTCAAAGTCATAAGATATTTCACCAATTTCAATCATACCAGTATATTGATATCTATTTTTTGATTGTTTAGATTCATTGAATAAGAGACGATATGTTTCAGATTCATCTAAGAGATCAGTCGTTTCAAATGTAATTTCATAGTCATATCCAAATACATTATTGTTTTTCACTAGAGATATCGGTGATAAAAGTCTTTCAGATAATTCAGCAAATAACATGACATCATCAATTTCACTTTCTACGTGTGAAGATAATAAGATAGAAGTTTGAGTTGATAATTCACCTGAACTTTGAGTCAAATATGCGAGTGATGACACTGCTGAACTAGCAAAGACTTGATCTTGTTCTTCAAAAGCATAAACTGTTGGACTCGGTGAAATGACAAACATCATGATCAATAGTCCAACAAAAGTGATTGCAGTCATTTGAAAGATAGGATGTAACATCCATTTAAATCTCTTTTCTTTGATTTCAATCGTTTCTTTTGGAAGTTGATTAAACTTATTCAAAATATCTTGACTAAAATCTTTGATTTCAATTGCTTGAGCTTTTTCTTTGATGAGTTTTTTTATGTCTTTATGGTTCATAGGTGTCACCTACCTTTCTTTTTAGCTTTTTAATTGCTTTATTGTAAATCCATAAAACTGTTCCTAAAGGTTTTTTCATCACTTCGGATATTTCTCGAAAGGTCAAATCATTAATGACATGTAAGACAACCACTTCTCTTTCTTTCATGTCAAGCAAATCTAAGAGTTTTAAGATTTCTGGATCATCTTCTTTTGTCGTCTCTTCAGCAGGTATTTGATCGATGATTTCTTCAGATTTGATTTCTTTCTTTCGTTTGTTATACATATTAATTGCTAGATTTCTACCAATCTGAGATAAATAAGCCGTTACATTTGATCCTTCGATATACTGATCTATTTTTTCTAAAAACTTAACATACGTATCTTGAAGTAAGTCTTCAGCAAGCATTTGATCTTTGATAATGGAGATGATGGCATAAAAAACTTGCTGTTTTGTCAAGTTGTAAAATTGATCAAACGATTCATAATTTCGAGTTTTTAGCTCTTTAATGATCTGATCGATAGTCTTCATAATCTTCCCCTTACATCTTATATACAATCAAAGACCTTTTTTTATTGGTTATTTTTATTTTACGCTTCTTTATAAGAAAAAGCACCTCTTATAAGAGATGCTTAAGCATTTAGTTTGCGACAATGTTAACAAGTTTGTTAGGTATAACGACAACCTTACGTACTGTTAATCCTTCTAAATGTTTTTCAACATTAGGTTGTGCGAAAGCAAGCTTTTTCACTTCTTCTTGATCTAAATCAGTCTTGCATTGCATGCGAGCTCTCACCTTACCATTGACTTGAACAACCACTTCAACTTCATCTAAAACTAGATAGGCTTCGTTATAGGTTGGCCAATCACTATAAATGAGTTCTTCATGTGACTTTAAGACTTCTTTGTTAAGTTCTTCAGTAAGATGTGGACAGATTGGATTTAAAAGCTTTAAAAAGCCTCTTGCTTGTTCTTTAGAAATTCTTTGTTCTTTATAGACTTCATTGACGAAAATCATCATTTGACTAATCGCGGTATTAAAACCTAGTTTTTCATAATCTTCAGTGACTTTTTTAATGGTTTGATGATAAGAAAATCTTAACGATTCAATTTCATCTTTTTCAATGGGGAATTCAAACATTCTCCATACACGATCTAAGAATTTTTTCGCTCCGTTTAAGGATTCAGTAGACCATGGTTTTTCAGCTTCAAGTGGTCCCATAAACATTTCATAAAGACGTAGTGAGTCTGCACCATGTGTTTCAAAGATATCATCAGGATTGACAACATTTCCTTTGGATTTACTCATTCTTGTATTATCACTACCTAAAATCATACCTTGGTTGAATAATTTTTTAAATGGTTCACTGCATGATAGAAGTCCGATATCTTTTAAAAACTTTGTCCAAAAGCGTGAATATAATAAGTGTCCAACTGCATGTTCTGTTCCACCCATGTATAAGTCAACAGGTAGCCATTTATCAAGTAACACTTTCGCTTCACTTGTGTTAAGTGGAATCATGCCTAAGTGGTGCTTTAAAATATATCCCATAAAATACCATGAAGATCCAGCAAGCTGAGGCATTGTATTGGTATCTCTTCTTCCTTTAATCCCTTTATATTCGACATGTAACCAATCATGTGCATTAGCGAGTGGTGATTCACCTGTGCCTGATGGTCTGATATTTTTTAAGATAGGGAGTTCAAGTGGTAAATCTTCATCCTCTAAGATATGGATGTTTCCATCTTCATCATAGATGACTGGAAAAGGCTCACCCCAATAACGTTGACGAGAGAATACCCAATCTCTTAATTTATAGGTAGCATGTGCGTAACCTTGATTCGTTTTTTCTAAATATTCAATAATCTTCTTTTTCGCATCTTCATTATATAATCCATCAATAATACCTGAATTAAAGTGAATACCATCACCTGTAAATGCGCCATCTGCTTCACCTTGAACAACTTCAACGATGTCACAACCATGAATTTGAGCAAATTCAAAATCTCTTTCATCATGAGCAGGCACTGCCATAACGGCACCAGTTCCATAATGAGGTAAGACATAATCGGCAATCCAAATGGGGATCTTCTTATGGTTTAAAGGGTTAATTGCATAAGCACCTGTAAAGACACCTGTCTTTGATTTATCCATAGTGCGATCCATATCATTTTTTTGTTTGGTTTGATCAATATAATCTTTAACACTTTGTAGTTCATCTTCAGATGTTATATGTAGCACTAATGGATGTTCAGGAGCTAAAACACAGTAGGTTGCTCCATAGATCGTATCAGGTCTTGTGGTAAACACATCAAAAGATTCACTTGATTGATCAACTTTAAAGCGCATCATCGCTCCATTGGATTTGCCAATCCAATTTCTTTGCATTTCTTTTAAGTTTTCTGGCCAATCAATTAAATCAAGATCATCTAACAAACGATCAGCATAAGCTGTGATGCGAAGAACCCATTGACGCATCGCTTTCTTAACGACTGGATAGTTTCCTCTTTCAGAAACCATACGTCCATCAACCATTTCGATTTCATCATTGGCTAATACTGTTCCTAATCCTTCACACCAGTTTACTTCAACATCTTTTAAGACAGCTAAACCATGTTCATACATTTTTTTGAATATCCACTGAGTCCACTTAAAGTAGTAAGGATCAGCAGTTGCAAGTTCTCTATCCCAATCGACACCTTTTCCAGATTCGATAATTTGGCGTTTAAAGTTTTCAATATTTTGATAAGTAAATGATCTTGGATCTTTTCCTGTTGATAAGGCATATTGTTCTGCAGGCAGACCAAAAGCATCCCATCCCATGGGATGTAAGACGTTATAGCCTTGCATACGCTTAAAGCGAGAAATGATGTCTGTTGCTGTATAGTTTTCGATATGTCCCACATGAAGTCCTTGAGCAGATGGATAAGGAAACATATCTAACACATAGTATTTGTCTTTTAAGCGATCTTCAGATGTTTTGAAAAGTTTGTTTTCATACCAGTGAGCTTGCCACTTTTTTTCGATCTTCTTGTAGTCATAAAACATAGTCATATACCTTCTTTCAATATCATATCTATTATATAAAAAAAATGATTATTATGAAAGAATTAACTTCATTTTTAAATCATTTTTACATCTTTCAAGCAAAAAGGCATTTCAGGTCGTGAAATGCCTTATTTATGTCTTTTAAGTGAAATAAGTTCGAAAATTCAATTATTTAACAGATTGAATATATCTAACTAAATCTCCGACAGTCTTAATGCTTTGTGCTTGTTCATCGCTTACTTGAATTTCAAATTCATCTTCAATATTCATAATAAGTTCAACAGCATCAATTGAATCAGCACCTAAATCTTCAGCTAATCTAGCTTCCATGGTAATCTTTTCTGCAGGAACATTAAGTTCTTCAACAATCATTTCTTTAATGCGCTCAAATATCACGTCTATGTCCTCCTTATTTCAGCAACGTTATTATAAGTCATTTTTTAGTAAAAGTCAATTTATAAAAACATTTTTTTGAACATCAAAGTTTTTTGATGTCAAGGTCAATCTCTTTCTTTGGTTCGACCATATAAGATGGTAAATGATTTTATTTTATGTTTTAAGCGTGTGGTTTGTTCCTCTTTTAACATTCTCCAACGCCAGTTATTACCGGTTGTTGATGGAATGTTCATTCTTCCCTCTTTACCTAAGTGAAGATAATCTTGCATAGGGATAATCGCAGTATCAGCAATACAACCAAGGGTTGCTTTAATTAAACTATCGACTTTACTACCACTACCACGATGATTAATATATTTCAAACAATAATCTAAATCATGCTTAGGAAGGTTATTAAACCATGTTTCTGTGGTTTCGTTATCATGAGTTCCTGTATAGGCAATCGTATTTTTCTCATATAAATGAGGAATATAATCAGATTCTTCTCTTGAATCAAAAGCGAATTGTAAAAGCTTCATGCCTGGAAATCCAGTATTCTTTAAGAGTTTTCTCACATCATCTGTGATGACACCTAAGTCTTCTGCAATAATATTAACACTACCTAAGCGTTCTTTAATGACTTTAAATAAATCATATCCTGGACCTTTTTTCCATTCACCAAGCGCAGCAGTTTTATGTCCATAAGGAATCGCATAAAAGTTTTGAAAACCAATAAAATGATCGATACGCACCATATCAAACATATGCATCGCAGAATGAACACGATCAACCCACCAGTTATAAGCATTTTGTTTTAAAACATCCCAGTTATAAAGTGGATTTCCCCAGAGTTGTCCATCTTTTGAGAAATTGTCTGGTGGAACACCTGCAATGTGGTAAGGGATTCTTTTTTCATCTAAATCAAAATACTGAGGATTTGCCCAAACATCAGATGAATCGTATGCGACATAAATAGGCATATCACCAATGAAGGATATACCTTTTTGGTTTGCGTAACCTTTTAGGTTAAACCATTGCTGATAAGCTTTATATTGCATAAACTTTTGGAATAGAATTTGTTCTTTTAATACATGTTTATACTCATTGAGAGTTTCTGTTTTTCTAAGTCTTAAGTTCTCTTCCCATGTTTCCCATGGTTCACCATCATGATGTTTTTTAAGAGCCATAAATAAGGCATAATCTTCTAGCCAGTAGGCTTCATTAGTCATAAACTCATTAAAATATGGATCGTTTTTATTAAAGCGTTCAAACGCTTTATGTAAAACAACAAAACGCTCATCATATAATTCTTTAAATTCAACATAGCGAGGAGAATAAAAGGTTGCTTTAATATCTGAGGGTTCTAATAAACCTTCTTCAATTAATATATCTAAATCGATAAAATATGGATTGGTAGCGAATGCTGAAAAGGTTTGATATGGTGAATCTCCATAGGAAGTAGGACCTAAAGGTAGAATTTGCCAATAGGATTGTTTTGCCTCATGTAGATAATCCACAAAGTCAAAGGCAGCTTTTCCGAATGTGCCAATACCATAGTTACTTGGTAAGCTTGAAATGTGTAATAATATGCCACTTTTTCTCATAGTTTCTCCTCTATTTTGAATACAATCGATGAAAAAGGTTTTAAAATGATTGTATTATTTTTTATCTTGAGATCCTTATAATTAGATAGGATCGTTTCTTTTATGTCATACGATGAGAGTTCGTATGTTATCTTCTTACTAGAAAATGAATTGATGACAAGCAAGGTTACATCTTTTCCTTTTCTTAAATAGTTGTATAAATATGGATGATCTCGATCAATCATTTCATAACTTCCATAAATAATCGTATCTTTATACGGACTATTTAATCTTAACTCAATCAATTTTTGATAATGATGCCATAGTGAATCTTTATCCTTTAACTGAGATGAAACATTAATCTTTTTATAATTCGGATTGATGTGCATCCATGGTTTAACTTTTGAAAATCCTGCATACATAGTAGAATCCCATTGAATCGGTGTACGTGGGTTATCTCTAGATGCAACCGCAGCTTTTTTAAGTGCTTTAACAGGATTGTCAGGTTCTTTTTCGAGATGGTAATAATAGGTTGCTTTTGATGAAATATCATCAAAATCTGTTACATCCTCAAAAGGATAGTTCGTCATCCCTATTTCTTCACCTTGATAAATAAAAGGTGTTCCACGCATCATATGTAATGCCGTAGCAAGCATTTTACCTGACTCTTTTGGATATTTATAATTTCCATATTGAGTCATGAGTCTTGGTTGATCATGATTTAACCAATTGAGTGGTAACCATCCAACCTCTTTAAATGCTTCTTGCCATTTACTAAATGCATGTTTTAAGCATAAGACATTGACTTTCATCTTTTTATGATTTAATACAGTTCCTAGATTATTACACCAATTATGATCAAAATTGAAAACCATGGATAATTCGTTCGAATCATAAGATGCATATTTAATGCCTTGTTCAATTGAAGCTTCTCCTCCGACTTCACCAATCGTGAGTGCTTGATAAGGTTCAAAGACTTCTTGATTAAGTCGTTTTAAGTAATCATGCACTTTAGGGAGATTTGAGAATTTATGCCAATCTAAACAAATAGGATCTGTGCATATGGTTGTATCTTCAAATTCAGCACGATCAAGATGTGAGACCGCGTCAATTCGAAATCCATCAATACCTAATTCTAACCATTTTTTAGCAACTTCAATCATTTCATCTTGTACTTTTGGATTTTTCCAATTTAAATCTGGCATTTTATTGGAAAATATTTTCATGTAGTAACTATCTGTTACTTCATCATATTTCCAACAACTACCACCAAAAAATGATCCCCAATTAGTCGGTTCAATCTTTTTGCCGTCTTTTATGCGTCCTTCATGCCATATGTAATAGTCACGATAAGGATTATCTTTTGATGAACGCGATTCGATAAACCAAGGATGCTCATCAGAGGTATGATTTAAAACATAATCTAAAATGACTTTCATACCTTTTTCATGTGCATGAGCGATGAGTTGTTTCACATCATCCATGTTACCGAACTCTTTGGCTACATCAAAAAAATGACGAACATCATATCCGTTATCATCCATCGGGGAATCATAAAATGGACATATCCAAATTAAGTTCACACCTAAATCTTTTAAGTAATCGAGCTTAGAATCAATTCCTTTAAGATCACCAATACCATCACTGTTGGAATCATAAAAGCTCTTAGGATAAATCTGATATCCGACGGATTCCATCCACCATTTTTTGTTCATGTAAAAAAGACTCCTTTTACATGCTTATTGTATCATATATACAATATGTAATAAATAATGTTAGCGGTTTCATAATTTAGAAAAAATCGTGCATGGTATAATGATTTTGGTGATGAAAATGAATAAATTAGCTTTATGGCATCAAGCAAAATCAGAATACTCTTATGCCTATGATCAAAAGACGCTACACCTTGTCCTTCGGACTGCAAAAAATGATATAGACAAAGTAGAAATCATTTTTGGTGATCCCTTTTCTTGGATAGGTGATAAATCAGGAAGACCAGCATGGAAACATGATGTTTCAGTCATGAAAAAGAGATATCAAAGCGATGACTTTGATTTTTACTTTATCGAAGTGAAACCCCCTTATCTAAGAACAAAATATGCATTTATCTTACATGATCAAGAAACAATCTATCTCTTCGGTTCAAAGCGAACAAGAGAGATTAAAGATAAAGATGAACTCTATGAACAATTTGATTTATCTGAATATTTTAACTATCCCTATTTGAATCATGAAGATTTGCATCACACACCATCATGGGTGAAAGATACGATTTGGTATCAAATCTTTCCTGACCGTTTTTATTCAGCTGAAAAAAAGAGTCATTTAACATGGGGGAATCTCCCTGTTTCAAATAACCAAATTTATGGTGGCGATTTAAAAGGTATAACTGAAAAACTTGATTATCTAAAAGATTTAGGTATTTCAGGTATTTACTTTACACCTATCTTTGAAGCCCCTACAGCGCATAAATATGATACGACGAATTATTTTAAAATTGATCCTCAATTTGGTACTAACGAAGACTTTAAAATCCTTGTTGAAAACGCACATGAAAGAGGTATCAAAGTGATGCTTGATGGTGTGTTTAACCATAGTGGTTATGATCATCCATTCTTTCAAAATGTGATACAACACGGTGAACACTCGATGTATAAAGACTGTTTTTTCATCGACAAATTTCCTGTAATTAACTTTCCGTTAAATCCTTCAGGTAAGCCAATAAACTATCATGGTGTTGAACTTAATTTAAAAACGTTCGCATTCACGCCTCATATGCCAAAATGGAATACATCAAACCCGATAACAGCTAAGCATTTACTAGATTGTATCACTTATTGGATTAAAGAATATGACATTGATGGATGGAGGTTAGATGTCTCAAATGAGATTAGTCACGACTTTTTAAGACAAATTAAAAAAGCTTCAAGAGAAGCTAAACAAGAGACGTTTATTTTAGGTGAAAATTGGGATTCATCGATACCTTGGTTGCATGGTGATCAACTTGATTCTGTTATGAACTATGAACTTTCTCATCCTTTATGGAAGTATCTAGAACATAAAATCGATTTAAAGACATTTAAAAATATGGTCATCAATTATCTCGCAACAACACCTAAAAATGTCATAGAAAATATGTTTAATTTAGTAGGCAGCCATGATACCGTTCGTATCAAAAGACGCTTAAAAGATGATATGAGACGTATGAAATTAAGTTATCTTTTTATGTTTTTATCTGCAGGTGCTCCTAATATTTATTATGGGGATGAAATCGGTATGACAGGTGAACATGACCCTGATAACCGTCGCTGCATGATGTGGGATAAAAAGGATATGGATCTTGATTTTTATCAATTCACAAAAACACTTATTCAGCTAAGAAAAAAACATCCTTCATTTATCGACTATGACTATCATTTTATCGATTTGGATATATTAGCATTTACGAAAAAGAAAGATGATGATGAAATTTTAGTCTTCATCAATAATGGAAAGAGCACGTATGTATCAGTCCCAGAACATATTAGAGGTTCATATATAGAATTATTCAGTGGAAAGAATATAACACTTCATGATAAAATCTTATTAGAAGAGTATCAGTTCCTACTTCTTCAAAAGGAGGTTTAACATGAAAGCAACCATTCGTGATGTTGCAAAGAAAGCGAATGTTTCTGTATCAACCGTCAGTCGTGTGATTAATCAAAAGGGTTATGTCCACGAAGAAACCAAAGTTTTAGTCAATAAAATTATTAAAGAATTAGGATTTATACCTAATCAATTAGCAAGAAGCTTAACGAACCGTAGTTCAAAAATTATTGGTGTCATTGTCCCACATATTGGTCCTTCTTTTTATGGTGAACTCTTAGAGGGTATTGAATCACAAGCTGCAGCTTATGGCTATAAAATTATGTTTTGCCATACACAAGATGACCCAGATCGTGAGCTTGAGTATTTAAAGTTCTTTGAACAATATAATATTGAAGGTCTCATTATCGCATCTAACTTCTCAAATCGTGATAAGCTTGCTGATTTAAACATTCCTGTTGTAACAGTCGATCATATCTTAGATGAAAATATTCCATCTATCACTTCAGATAATGTGAAAGGTGGAGAACTTGCAGCTAAGAAACTCATTGAAAAAGGTGCAAAACGTATTTTAGTCTTTAGAGGGCCATCCTTTTTACTTACAACCATGGAACGTACCATTGGCTTCTTAAATGAGTTAAAAAAACATCAGATTTTTGCAGATATTTTTGATTTCGATTTAGTCAATCCTGATACAAAACTCATTGAAGAAATCTTACGAAATAATATCACTGTCGATGGTATCTTTACCTTCTCTGATACTTTAGCGTTTGCAACCTTAAATATCTTACAAAAATTAGGTAAAAAGATCCCTCAAGATGTTCAACTGATTGGTTATGATAATACACCATACAGTAAATGGGTGACTCCTGCGATTACAACTGTTCATCAATCTGTTAACTTCATGGGTAAGCAATCATTCATTAACCTTACTAGACTTATCAGAGGGGTTGAACTCGAAACGCTCCATGATATCATTGATGTTAAACTGATTGAACGTGAAACAACTAAATCTTAAACAAAAAGCACTTTCGGCTGAAAGTGCTATTTTTTTAACATGAAGATCATTCCTGATAGAGGTCCTAATTTTGGTTTAATATAATATGGGAATTGGTTTTTTTGACCTTTAATCGCTTTGAGTGGAACACCATTAAACTGATCACTACCAAAATAAACTGCTTTATCGCTATTTAAGATTTCCTCATAAAAACCAGCTTTTGGAACACCTACTTCGTAAAACTCATGAACATTAGGCGTCATGTTTAGGACAATCACTAATGTTTCCGTATCACTTCTTCTAATAAAGGCAAACACACTTTGATCTTTATCATCTACAATCGACCATTCAAATCCTTTAGGATGATGATCGTATTGAAATAAAGCTGAGTGATGAAGATAAACTTGAGCGAGATCTTTGAAAAAATGATTCGCTTTTTTATGTGCATCAAAATCGAATAAATGCCAATCCAGTTCTTTTTGGAATGCCCATTCACTAAACTGAGCGAATTCTTGTCCCATGAAGAGTAGCTTCTTTCCAGGGTGTGTCATCCATAAAGTGAGTAAAAGCCTCCAATTAGCCATTTTCTGGAAATAGTCACCTGGCATTTTATTGACTAAACTACCTTTCATATGCACGACTTCGTCATGTGAAAAAGGAAGAATAAACTGTTCATTAAATGCATAAACTAATCCAAAAGTAATCTTATCATGATGGTATTTTCGATGAATTGGATCTTCTTTAAAATAGCGAAGGACATCATTCATGAAACCCATATTCCATTTATAATTAAAACCAATCCCACCTGTATCTACTGGATGTGTGACATATGGATAATCTGTGGAATCTTCTGCCATGAGTAAGATACGATCATCTTTACCAAAAAGATGATAAGAGAGTTGTCTAATGAAATTAATCGCATCCAGATTAGTCCCTTTATGCTTATTACCTAAATAATAAATCAGATTAGATACTGCATCAATTCGATAGCCATCGACATGATAATAATCCATCCAGAAGGTTAGCGCAGATAACATAAAGCTTCTGGTAATCCCTTTAGAAAAATCTAAGTTATCTGTTCCCCATGTCACATTTTCTCTGCGATCACGATCATTAAATTCATAAAGCGGTGTACCATCAAAGAAAGATAAGCCATGTGCATCTTTGCAGATATGTCCTAAGACCCAATCTAAGATGACTCCAATACCATTTTGATGCATGACTTCGATAAAATACATAAAATCTTTTGGAACACCATAACGTGAAGTAGCTGCAAAAAAACTTGTTCCTTGATATCCCCATGAATCATCGAGTGGATGTTCATAAACAGGCATGAGTTCAACATGTGTAAATCCTTGATCTTTGACATAAGTTACCAGTTCATCAATGACTTCATTATAAGGCTTAAATTGTCCAAACTTTCGTCGCCATGACCCTAAATGAACTTCATAAATTAATAGTGGTTCTTGATAAACTTTTTTCTTTTCTAAAAACCATGTTTGATCTTTCCAAGGATAACCATCTAAATCAACCACTTTACTCGCTGTTTGTGGTCTAACTTCAGCATAAAAACCGAATGGATCTGCTTTATAAATCGTTCGATTGGATTGGGTAATCATTTCATATTTATAGGTTGCCCATTCTAAATTACCTGGAACTTCAATACGAAAAATGCCCATATGATGGATTTTAGTTAAGACATGTTTCCACCCTTCATATGCATTAAAGTCAGATACTAATCTGACTTCTTTTGCATTCGGTGCATAAACCGTAAATTCAGTTGCATAAACCTTTCCTTGATCATCTTTTAACAGATGTGCTCCCATCCATGTATGAAGATCATAAGAACGTCCCATTAAAAATTCATTGATCATATGATCAGTAACCGTACGCATAAAACATCTCCTTTAAGTTTTGAGATAGATGATATATATACCTGGTTGATCAACAATGATGTCGTGTTCTTCTGTTAAAACATCTTGAGAAGGGAAAATAAGTTCTCCCGAAGAAATATGGATTTTTTCAAGTCCATATGTATTTTTAATATAATGAATGAGTTTATAATTTTTACCTTTTAGGGTATAAACAATCAAATCTTTGTCGCGTGTGATCTCAACTGAGTCATTATATGTTGTTTGACGATAGAGCTTATATTTTTTTCTTAATTTTAATAATTTTCGAAGTTTACTCACAGCTTCTATTTTAGGATTCCACATGATTTTATTAATCTCATCTGGACTATTGTAAGAATTTTCAACTCCTAACTTGGTGCGATAAAATTCTTGACCTGCATGATAGAATGGAACACCTTGAGAGATTGCGATTAAATGATTCGCAAAATCTTGACAATACTTAAAATCAGGGTTCTCAAATCCACACGAGAGTAACATCTTATCATAATAAGTCAAATTATCATGACATTCGACATAATTAATTGATTGATTAGGAGATGTAAATAAGTTTTTCGAACCCATAATCGTATCCATCGCCTTAGGTATCAATTGCTTATTACCCATTGTATATCCTAAACCTGGACCATGGAGCTCACCTTTATTAACATTTCTAAAGGTATCATTAAAATGAGCGTATCCTGTAAATAAAGCTTGATTTACCATATTTGAACGCATTCTTGGTGGAACTTCAGTGAGCATATTCCAACCCTCACCATATAACATGATGGATGGATGTATCGCTTTTAATTCTTTTTCAATCGTTAACATGGTTTCGACATCGAGTAAACCCATGAGGTCAAAGCGGAATCCATCGATTTGAAAATGTGTCGTAAAATGCTTTAAACTATCTACAATAAGACGTCTAACCATATAATTCCTTGTTTCAACATCATTTCCACAAAACGAAGCATTAGTCATCTTATGTTTAGAATTATGACGATAGAAATATCCTGGTACTAAATAATCATAAGGAAACGTATGATTATTGAAGACGTGATTATAAACCACATCCATATTCACACCAAGCTTCTTTTGGTGGGCATAATTAATGACTTTAGTTAATGCATTTAATCGATCATATGGATCATCTGGGTTTTTACTAAACCATCCCTCTACTGCGAAGTATTGACTTGGATTATATCCCCAGTTGTATTTTTTATCTTTATCTAGATCATCAACATCTTCAAAGTCATAGATAGGGAGTAATTGTAAGTGTGTGATACCTAACTTTTTAATATAATCAATGACATTTCCTTTTAAAAGCTTCGAATGTTCGAGTAATCCATCAAATAATCCTTTAGATGGAACATCCAAATGAATGGTTAAATCACGTACATGTGCTTCATAAAGAACTGCATCGACATAATTTTTTAGTTTAATCGGTGTCGGTTCTATTTTTTCAACTTTATCCCAATCAATGACGTAACTATCCTTAGTTGAGCATGCGATTGTATATGGATCTTTTACTTCGTAGAATTCTTCAACATGTCTTAAACGATAAAGGTAAGGTTTTCCTTCTAAATCACCTTTGACTGTGACTTTCCATACAGGTTCTTCATAAGTCATGGGATAAGATTTTTCACCTACTAAAAGATAGACTTCTTTTGAAACAGGTGTAAAAAGTGTGAAGGTTGTTTCTTCTTTCGTATATGTATATCCTAAAGGACCATCATAACGAAAACGTTGTTCAAACTCTTTTGTTAAGGTGACAAGTCCAATATAAAGTGGATAAGTCACTTCATTGATACGAATCGTATCATTTTTATGAAGTAAAATCGGTTTTTCTGAGACAAAAAACTGATTAAAACCTTCGTTTTTTAACCAGTTCATTCGATTATCTTCGATTTCAATGTGGTAAATATATGCATCTGATTCAATGCGAATCACATGCATGCCATCAATAAATGCTTTCATTTGATCATATCCTTTGTGGTCAATATGACGATTGGACAATATGGTAATTCTATTGTACCATGTTTTATGGTGATTGTTTTTTGTGTTAATTCATTCATATAAGTTCCATCTTTAAGTGGAATCTCACAAGATACTGCTTTTTCTAGATTAAAGATTCCTAAAGCAAACTCATGATGATGTGTAAAACTCATGATCGCAACATCTTTTTTATGATGGATATTAAAATTTCCATATGTGAAAATCGGATTTTTCTTTATTGTTGCAAACTTTTTAAACATATGTTCTAAGGAATCTTCTTGATTCCAAGGAATCACATCTTTTTCAAATAGATTAGGACGATGATCGATTTCATGTTCTTGACCATTATAAATAAATGCCGAGCCTTTTAAGAAAAACATGAGTGCATTCATATTCATGAAATGATGATGATCTCTTACTTTACTTCGTAACCGTTCTTGGTCGTGATTTTCAAAACTTCTTAATTTGACATAGTTTTTTGGATAAATCACTTCTTGTCGTTCAATTTCATCTAACCATGTCGATAGCTTTGATCCATCTTTTAAATAAGCATTCATTGCATGATAAATATCATAATCATAGCACATATCAAAAGCTTCATACATTTGTGAATCACTTGAACAGTCATAGCCCATATCTCTTAAGTATTTAATAAATCCATATTCAACAGATTCAGTTAACCAAATCATGTTTGGATTGACTTTGTCAACCTTTTGTCTTGCTTCAACCCAAAAATCGATGGGTAATAACGGTGCGACATCACATCTAAATCCATCAACCATCTTTGCCCAATAGATTAAAACATCTATTAAGTAATCCCACACTTCACGATGACTAAAGTCAAGATCGGTGATATCGCTCCAATCACCAATTCGATTAGCAAATTCACCTTTATCGTTTTTATAAAACCAATCGGGATGTTTTTCAACTAAAAGTGAGTCTCTTGATGTGTGATTAAAGACAATGTCAATCATGACTTTCATCTTTAAATCATGTGCTTTCGATATAAGCGATTTAAAATCTTTGAGAGTACCTAATTTCTCACAAATGGCGTAATAATCTTTAATCGAATAAGGACTTCCTTCTAATCCTTTTCTTGCTTTTTCACCAATCGGATGGATGGGTAAAAAGTAAAGCACATCAACACCCATATTCGCGATACGATTTAAGTCTTGTTCAACAGCTTTAAATGTACCTAGGGCACTATATTGTCTTGGAAAGACTTGATAAAAGGTGTAGGAACGTAAACGGATGTCTGTGTGCTTTGCCATAATTAACCTCTTAAAATTTTATTTTTGTTAAATGCCAAATGTCTTGATTATATTGTTCAATCGTGCGATCTGATGTAAAGAATCCAGAATTTGCAATATTAGCTATAGACATTTCTAGCCATCTATTGCGGTCTTTATAAAGTGCATTAGCTCTTTGTTGTGCTTCGACATAACTACCAAAGTCTTTCATGACTAAGAAATAATCTGAGTTTAATAAATTATTTAAAATGTAGTCAAAATGTTGTGGGTTTGGGTTTAACTTACGAATGAAGTGAAACACTTTTTGAAGTCTTTCATCTTTTTCATAAATTTCTCTTGGCTTATAGCCATTGTGTTGATAAATTTTTGTCACTTCTTCAGCTGTTAAACCAAAAATCACATTGTTATCTCGACCTGCATATTCAACGATTTCAACGTTTGCTCCATCCATCGTACCTATTGTGATTGCACCATTCATCATAAACTTCATATTACCTGTTCCTGATGCTTCTTTAGTGGCAGTTGAAATTTGTTCGGATAAATCAGCTGCAGGCATAATATACTCAGCATATGTAACGTTATAGTTTCTAACAAAAACAACCTTTAAGAATTCATTGGTATCTGGATCATGGTTTACAATATCTGCAACCGTATCAATCAATTCGATAATGGCTTTAGCCATATGATATGAAGGAGCAGCTTTTGCCCCAAAAATGAAGCTTTGTGGATAGAAATTCTTCTTAAACTCCGGATTTGACTTCAATTCTTGATAGATGTAAATGATATGTAGAATATTCATCAATTGACGTTTATATTCATGGAGACGCTTGACTTGAATATCAAAGATACTACTGACATCAAGTTTGATCCCTTGTTCTTTAAAAATACGATCAGCTAAAGCTTGTTTTTTTGCTTGCTTCATCTGATAGATGTCTTGTTTTGTTTGTTCATCTTTTTCAAATGCTTGTAGCTTCTTTAATTCTGTTAAGTCTCTACGCCATGATGTACCTATTTTCTCATCTAGAATCTTTACAAGCTCATGATTGGTATGAATGAGCCAACGACGATGGGTAATCCCATTTGTTTTATTATTAAACTTTTGTGGATAAAGCGTATAGAAATGCTTCATTTCGTGTTTCTTTAAAATCTCGGTGTGTAATGCTGCTACACCATTGACACTAAATGAACCATAGATGCAAATATGTGCCATACGTACATGGTTTTGACCAATTAAACCCATTAAATACATTTGTTCATGATTAAAACGACCATCTTGTTCGAGTAAGTGTTTAAATCGACGGTTCATTTCTTGAACTATTTCATAAATACGTGGAAGTAAATTTCTAAAAATATGGATATTCCACTTTTCTAATGCCTCAGCTAAAATCGTATGATTAGTAAACGCACATGTTTTCGTTGTAATATCCCATGCTTCATCATAACCAATCATTTCTTCATCCATAAAAATACGCATCATTTCAGGAATGACGAGTGTTGGATGTGTGTCGTTAATCTGGAAGGTGTAATATTGATGGAATTCACGCATATTTCTACCTAATGACTTATGCTCTTCCATCGCTGCTTTAACACCAGCTGCTGAAAATACATAAGATTGCATCAGTCTTAATGTTTTTCCATCTTCAGTTGAGTCATCAGGATAAAGTGAATCTGTAATATTTTTTGTTAATTGAATATATTCATCATTATGAAGTTGATGTTTTTCACTTGGAACAGTTTCCCATAAACGAAGTGATGTCACCACACCGTTTTGATCACCTACGATTTTTACATCATAGGGAATTGCTTTAATCCAAACAGGGTTGATCAGTTTGGTATGTTCAACATAACCAAATAATGGAATGTGAATCGCTTGATCTTCATGTTTCGTTTCCCATAAAAAAGGCTGATTAAGCCATGTATCTGGAAGCTCAATTTGTTTATGATTTCTGATTTCTTGCATAAAAAAGCCATGTTGATAGCGTAAACTATTTCCATATAAAGGAAGTGAAATAGAAGCTGCTGAATCTAAAAAACAAGCAGCAAGTCTTCCAAGTCCACCATTTCCTAATCCAGCATCGGTTTCAACATGTTCGACTTCATTTAAATCAAATCCATAGTCTTCAAACGCTTCTTTAACTAAATCGTAATACCCACTATTTTGAAGATTATTCGTAATGAGTCTACCCATTAAAAATTCCATTGAAAAATAGATTGTTTTCTTAAGGTTGTTTTTTAATACATAATCATTTGTTTTTTCAAATTGATCATTAAAACTATCATTCATAAGCTTCGCCAAAACAGCGTATCTTTGATCAACTGATGATGTATGGATACTCACACCAAACTGTGTGTTTAACTCTTGTTCATATGCATGCTTAAAAGATGCTTTGTCTCTAAATATATGTTGCATGATGTGCTCCTTTAAAATAATATACATTATTATTTTATCATAAATCAATCGGTTTCCTTTACATGTAATCGGTTTCATATTCGAAAAGATAAAAAAAAGGATGATTTCTCATCCTTTTGTAGCACCTGCCATAATACCTTCGATCAGATATCTTTGGAAGACCATGTAAAGTACTGTAATAGGTAGACCAACAAGGAGTGCACCTGCAGCAAATGCTGAGTAGTTTTGCATATTCAAATCAGTAATAAATTTGAATAACCCAACCGCAAGTGTCCATTGTTTTTGTATATCATAGTCAACAGCAGCACCTTCTGGTTTAAATTGAAGCAGATAACCTGGTAACATGTAATCCATCCATGGACCCATAAACATCGAAACAGCAACGAATGTTAAAATAGGAACCGCGAGTGGTAAGATAATCCAAATAAAGATTTGAAACTTATTTGCTCCGTCAATCATGGCTGATTCATCAAGATCTTTTGGAATTTGTGTTAAGAACCCTTTAATTAACCATAAGTTACCTGGAATACTTCCTCCGATATATAAAATCGATAGCATACGAGGTTGACCTAAAATACCAAATCTCCAAAATAACACATACATCGCAATGAGTCCCATGAATGATGGGAATGCTTGTAAGACTAAAATCGTTAGTAATCCCGCTTTTTTACCTTTAAAGCTGAAACGTGCAAAGACATAAGCAGCACCTGTAATTAAAAGCGTTCCGACAAACATGTTAATAAGTGCGATTGATAGTGTATTCCAATACCATGTGGTGAATTTCGTTTCATTGAACAAGAATCTAAATGCATTGATATTAGGTGTATCTGGCCAGATGGTATTTGGAATGGCTGCGCGACCTGCAAAAGCCATACCAAAGATATAAATGACGGGAACAATAACAATAATCGCAACTAACGTAATTTCAGCATAAACAAAGAGTCGAGAAAACATGTGGCTTGGTTTAAATACTTCTCTTAATGTGATGTTAGAAACATTTCTTCGTTTTGGTAATGCACGATAGTAAAGATATCCATACACAGGAATTAAACCTATAAGTCCTACTCTTGTTCCTTCATAGCCTTTTTTAGCAGCATAATCAACAACAGTTCCTTGATGTAATAAGAAGATCAAAATGACAACAAAGATAATGATCATGGTTTGAAGTAAACTATTTTTCAGTGATAAATAGATGAGCACTGAAAAAGGAATTAAGAATATGTATAGAATAAAGAGTAAGAGTGCATATAATCCAATACGTTTAGATAAAATATCAAAGCTAAACAAATGCTTAATTTCTCGATCATCAAGAGGTTTAAATGATTTTTTCCGTTTGAAATAATATGCTCCATATATAGGAATCATGGATATCCAACGATACTTCGGACCTTCATAACCCTTCTTCGTTGCATAATCATAGACAGTACCTTGATTAACAAGGAGTATTAAAATGACAACATATGAAATAATAATCGCTAATATCATCTCTTAATCCTCCTGGAATGCTCTTGTTCTTGATAGGTTCCAAGCTGTAATCGATCCTACAAAGAAGAAGATAAGTACTGAGAATACAGATGCCATGTTATAGATGTAATGTTCAGTGGTTAACTTATACATCCACGAAATCAAGATATCTGTATCACCTGCATAACCTCTCGAATCCATACCGGCGTTAGGTCCACCACCCGTAATAAAGTAGATGACCCCAAAGTTATTGAAGTTACCCGAAAAAGTCATAATCAATATGGGAGCTGTTGAATATAAGACCAGTGGCATCGTAATTTGAGTCACTTTCTGGAACTTATTGGCTCCATCAATATCAGCAGCTTCATATAAAGTTTGATCAATCGCTGTCATGACACCTGTCATTAACGCCATGAAATATGGGAATCCTAGCCAAATATTTAAGATAACAAGTGATCCTCTGACAAACGTCTTATTGTAGACATTAGTAAACCATTGAATGCGATCACCTGGTCCTAAATAGAAGTATTTTATAATACCAGTTAAGTCATTAAAATTGACACCTAAAATGCCTAAATCCTGCAAGACTTTTATCACACCAATATCGAGCAAAAATTGGTTAATAAAGCCGTTTTCATTAAACATGACTGAGAAAACCATTTGTGATAATAGTGCTGGAATCGCCCAAGGTAAAATGAGTATTGTACGCCAAAGTTTTCTAAAGACAACTTTCTCACTATTTAAAATAAGTGCTTGTAAGAATCCTCCAAAGAAAACAGTAAATGTAGATAAAATAGCCCAAATGACTGTCCATCCAAGAACCCTCCAGAAAGCACTACCAAAGGAAGATCCTAAGCCTGATGCAAAGTCAAAAATTTGTGCGAAGTTTGCTAAACCTACCCAATTAAAGAGTGCATTTTGAGATTCTCCACCCTTAATATCTGTAAAGGCAATAATAAATCCAAATGCAATAGGCATAATCGAGATAAAGCCTAAAACAAACATGGCGGGGAATAAGATGATATATTCAAATGCCTCTTCATATACATCCTTGAAATACTCAGTATCTTTCAAGACCTTTTGCTGCAGTCTTTTCGCTTCTGCGACTCGATAGGCATCTCTAACTGACCAGATGAAGATAATCATAAAGAATAAAAATAGGATAATGGAAATTAAACCTTCAATCAGTAAGAAGAGTGTAATATGTCCTAAGATTGTTACATTCTCATTAGGAACAATTGCTGGTTTTGGTGTTGTTGATAAATTGAATGGTAATGTACGTGTGCCATAGTTACCAGCTAAAGCGAGTAATAAGGCATTTTGTTGAGTAAACTCTTGTTTTTGAGCAACACCAAGAGAGTAAACTGACCAGAAACCTTTTAAGAAAATACCTGCTTTTTCGTAATAAAAATTATCATATTGTTCAACAAAAACATCCCTGATTTCTGGATTCATTTCAAAATAAACTTTAATCATAAATCGAGTGAAATCACGGTTGGTAAATCGATTAAACTCGAGTGAATATGTGTTAAAAATATTTTGTCTAAAAACTTGTGTAAAAGCGGTTGGTTTATATTGAAGAGCTCTACCCGCATAATAAGTACCTGCTTGATAGTATTCGTAAAGATGACCATCAATCATAAAGATAGGTCCTTCGGTAAAGACATTGAAAACTTGAGGAAGATTAGCAACAGTGACAATCTCTTCAGTTTCAAGATTTAAATAGTGCTTAACACCATCAATTGCAACTTCAACATAATAACCCGCATATGGAGCTTGAGTAGCTCTTACAATGATTGCACTCTTCGTGAAGCTTACAAGTCCATCACGAGTTAAACGTGTGTTTTCATCGTTTCGAACGCCCGTTAAAACGGTTGTTTCGACATATTCAATGGTATTAACACCATCAATTTGTCTTGTTCTTTGCTGGAAATAAGTGTTTGTCTCTGTATCTAGCCATAAACTTTGACTAGCTGCAGTAAAAGTAAACAACTGAATTTTGTTACTATCATCAAAATCTTCAACTAAAAAGACTTGATTTGTACGTAGGTTTTTATAGATGGTTGGACTATTTTCCATAAGGTCTTTCGCCATAAACTGGACAAACAACTGTTCATTAAGTGCTTCTGGCCCACCTATTTCGATGAGATAATCTTCAAATGGTTGATATGCAGGTTGCGGATTTGGATTAAAAACAATATTACCTTGGGAATCTTTTAACTGACCTGTGTTATATAAATAGTCAGATAAAAAACCGTCAACACCAAAATAATCATCACCATAATCGTTTCCTGGTATATAATCATAAGAACTTGTTTCTCCAAAATAATTACTTGTGAAAAACTCTATGGATGCAAAACCGACAAAAAATAGAAAAAAGAAGAGTGCCTTCAAATATTGTCGATTGAGTAATTGTCCTAATCCCCACACCAAACCTGAGGCAATTGCTTTTAAAATGCTTATAAATTTCATTGATACCTCCACAATATAAACCAAATGAGGGCGGCATATAAAATTTTGCCGCCTTCATTATAGTTATAGTAAATCTTTAATTATTGGTAACTTAGTTACCTGATAAACCTACTTGAGTACGATAAGATTGTTCTGCTTCTGCAGCTGCAGTTGCAGGTACAATTGCGTTATTCCATACGCGTTGAATCATTGTTTCACCTGGACCCCAGTAGTATTGAACTTGTGGAATCGTTGGCATTGGAATAGATGTTGTAAGTTGTTGAGCCATTGCTAATAAAAGATCATCATCAGCAAGACCATCAATGTTAGCTAAACCTTCATTGTTTAATGCTGGTAATTTACCTTTCATTTCATACATAAGTTGCATAGCAGTTTCTGATGATAAGAATTCAACAAACTTAATAGCATCTTCTGAATTCTTAGAATACTTGTATACAGCAGCCATTTGTGCACCAGCAAAAGTCTTTGTTACATTACCATTGATGGTTGGCATTTGGGCTACACCGTAGTTCAAACCAGCATTCTTGTATGCTTCATGCATCCAAGGACCAGCAATAATGTAAGGAATTAATCCGTCTTCAAAGTTTGCATTACCAGTAACTGAATCATGATTACCTGTACCAGCAACAAGTGGTTTAAGTGTATTAACCATGTAAGTTAAAGCACTAACTGCAGTATTGAATCCAACAGCATTTGGATTGTTTAATTCTGGTCCAAATGGATAGAAACCGAATGCTGAATAGAATGGTTGCATGAAGTATGAGTCAGCCCAATGTGAAGAAGTAGCTAATCCATAAACACCTTTTTGTGCATTTGTTAAACCTGAAGTTGTATCAACGATTGCATTGAATGCTTCAACTTCTGTTAATAGTGCTTCAAATGTTGTAGGAACAGTTGTGACTAAGTTCTTATTATAGTATAAGCCAATAGATTCAATAGACATTGGAACAGCATATAATCTTTCAACAGCATTTGGAGATTCTGGATCAAATGATTTTGCTGATTCATCATAAGTTAGTGTTGCAATTTGTAATCCAAGAGGATGTGAAACTGCATCTAATCTTGTCTTTGTAGCTGATGGTAATGCTAAGACTAGGTCTTCAATAATAGCAGCAGCTAAGTGGTCATGTGGGAATTGGAATACGTCAGCACCATTTCCTGATGGACCAAAAGTCTTTAATAATTCACGTGCATCTACAGTACCCATATGTTGATGTTCAACAACGATATTTGGATATAAAACGTTAAATGCAGCAATGACAGCAGCCATATATTCGCCATTTTCATCATCGATCCAAACGCGGATTCTTGATTTTTGAACGAATGCATCACCGAAGTCAATTCTTTCACCATTGTTTTGTGGTTCAGTTGGTTCTGATTCTTCTGGTTTATCATTACATGCTGCGATAGCAAATACGCTTAATAAAAGTATAGCAATAGTTAATAATTTTCTCATGTTGTTCCCTCCTTAGGCAGTCTTCGTAACTCTGAAGATGAATGTCTCAGATGTTACGTTACCCCAAGTATCAACAACACGTAGCATAATGGTGTAATCTCCCTCAGTTCTAGTATCTAGAACAGAGTTTGCACCTTTAGGTACGTAGATGAATGCTGTAATATCGCCATCGCGATCATCTTCAGCTCTAAATCTTGGGAATTGGTTCACATTAAATGGTTGTCCCCAAGGAACAATAATAATTCTTTCAGATGGAACTTTACCAACGATTGATGTTGGAGCGATGAAAATAATTTGTGGAGCTGATCTATCTAAAGCTAATTCTATTGAAGCAGAAACGTTCTTTGGAACAGTTGGTACTGGGCGACTTGGTGCAGCATATTTCTCAGCTGGAGCATCAATATCAGCCCACGCTTCAACAACATCTTCAAATACAATAGATTCTACATTATTTGGAATAACTAATGCACGGTTAGAAGCAACAAATTCTTCTGTTGCCCATGAACCACGTGTCCATTTATATTCAAATACTGTGTAAGGATCTTTCACATCAACTGTGAATGTCAATGAATAAACTAATGTGCTGCCTACTTTAGTTGCTGAGAATTCAGCATTTTCTGGGTTCCAACCTTGGAAACTACCAGCAGCTCTAATCACAGCTTCAGCAGGTGTATTTGCTGGAACAGTTACATTGATAGTGACTTCAACTTCAACTTCTTCTTCAAGAGCTTCAGGGAAGTTAGTTTCAAAGAACAATTCATAATCCTTAGTATTATCCAAATCATCTTCTAGAACAATAACAAATGCATTAAGTGTAGCGTTATTTCTTGCAAAGTCAACACGTTCAATTTCAAGTGGTGTACCCCATGTACCTTCACCTGTGATTTCACGAACTGAGAACCAGCTTTTAACTTGTGCAATTGCTGCTTCCTTATCTGTTGCAGCTGGATAAGGGTTAGTTACATTCGCACTAGTTTTAACGATAATAGTATTCTTATCAACAGCATATGTACCTGACTTATCTTCAGCATTGAATGATAATAACTTGAAAGTAAATGCTTCTTCAGCAAATCCCGCTATATCATCATAATAAATATTTTCAGTACCAGCATAACCGTCGCCTCTACCGACGACAAACGCATACCCTACATCACCAATTGCTTCAGCTTTAGTTTCTGATAACTTAACATCACCAGTTTTCTTAGATCCATCACCTTCACCATAGTAGATTAATAACCCTGCTCCAGCAAGATTATCAGTACCACTCATCATAAGTGCTTTGACTTTATAACCTGATTCGCTGAAACCTACAGTTTTAAATAACTTAGCAGGTGCATTCCATTCAGGACCAGCTTGTTTCCAATTCCAGAAGTGAATTCCAAGGTTTTCTTCATAGTTACCAGTTGTGTCATAATACATAACGAGTAAGTTGAATTCATCTGGGTTAGAAATAAGATATTCCGCTCTTCTTTCTTCACTAGATAGTTCTCTTGAATGACCGCCTTCAAAGAAATACACATGAACAGTCTTTCCTGCAATAATGTCTGTGAATGGTATTTCATGGTTAGCATATTTTTTGTTGTTCCAGTTTGGAGACCATACTGGTTCACTTTCTGTACCAGAATTGTCAAATCCTACAAACTGAACACCCACAGTTCCTGAACCACCAACTGGTAGACCTGTAACTGTAAAATAGATACCAAAATCATCTGTAGACCACTCAATTTCATCAGGATTCTTCATACCTGGCATAGAACCATGACCCCAACTATTAAGTCCTACTTCTGAATAGTCTCCATCCCATTTAACGAAATGGACAACTAAATTCCCTGTTTCTTCATCAGCAGCAAATAGTCCTTGACCAAATGCTAAAAATGATGTAGCGACAAGAAGTAAAGCTAATAAAACTTTCTTCATTTTTTTCCTCCTATTTTGTTTTAAGAATGTTTTCATCCTTGACAGCCTTATCTTATCATATAAATATGAATTATGTAAACGCTTTAGTTTTTTGATGCATTGTGCAACCGTTTTCTTTTTGAAATCGCTATCATATTTTTCTTTTATTCGTATTCCTCCATGTTATGATGAAATTGAGGAGGTAATATAAATGAAAAAAATCACTGTGATAATGATTCTATTTATGTCATTATTTTTAATAGGTCTGAAGTCGATTGCGACTGAAACACCTACAACACTAGTTGTCCACTACTATAGATATGATGATAACTACACTAACTTTAACATTTGGCTTTGGCCACATGAACCCGCATCTTTAGGGGGAGTTCAACACAATTTTGACTCTGCACAAAAAGATGAACATGGTGTTTACTTAAGTGTTGATTTAACTGAGTATTATGCAGGATCAACAAAATTAGGTATTATTATCAAACAAGGTGGATGGGATGGTTACCGTGAAATCGGTGGAGATCGTTTTATCGATTTATCAGTAGCTGAAGTCATAGATGGCGTCGTACATGCGTATTTTGTTGAACAAGACATTAATATTGGACTTAGTCAACAAGATTTAGCAAATAATGTTCCTGATTATCGTGAAAAGATTTTAAGAGTTGCATTTGATGCACAAAAAAGAATTGTGTTTGCATTAACTCATGTTGGAACAACTTATGAAGTTTTAGAGGACGGTGTCGTTAAAACAAGTGGTACTGTCACTTCAAAAAATCAAACACTTACTGTATCGAATGTTGATATTTCAAAACAATATTCACTTCGTGTCACATTTGAAGGTGGGCGTGTTGATCAAAAAATAGTATCGTTACAAAATCTTTATGATACACCTGATTTTGAAGCACTTTACACTTACAATGGCACATTAGGTGTTAGCTTTGAAGAAGGACAAACCATTTTTAGATTATGGGCTCCACTCTCTGAAGCAGTATCTTTAAATCTTTACAACCAAGGTCATGCTTATTATGATGAAAATGGAGAAACTTCTGTAGAAACAACACCTTATCGTGTTGAAGACATGACACGTATTGAAAATGGGGCTTGGGAAGTTAAATTAACTGGAAATTTTGATTTCAAATATTATACATTTAATGTCACCAATAATGGTGTAACTCATGAAGTCACTGACCCTTATGCATATTCAACTGGAGCAAACGGACAACGTGGCATGATTGTTAATTTTGATTTAGTCAATCCTGATGGATGGACTTATGGTACTCGACCTAACAATATTAGAAATTTAACTGATTATATCGTTTGGGAACTTCATGTGCGCGATTTAACATCACATAGTTCATGGAACGGAAATAATTCATACCGTGGTAAATTTATGGGACTCACTCAAACAGGGACAACCTTTACTTCACAAGGTAAAACCGTTTCAACTGGTCTTGATCATATTGTTGAACTTGGTGTGAATGCAGTACAACTTCTACCTATCTTTGATTTTGGATATGTTGATGAAGTCCAGGTTGCGACCAATTCACTTTATACCAATGTGTTTAACTGGGGTTACATGCCTTATCACTTCAATACACTTGAAGGCTCTTATGCAACTAATCCATTTGATGGTGCAGCAAGAATAAGGGAATTTAAAGAAGTTGTTATGGCATTCCATGCCAATGATATTCGAATCATTATGGACGTTGTCTATAATCATACCGGCGAATCTGAAGGTTCAAACTTCCATAAGATCGTTCCAGGATATTATCATCGCCTCAATTCAACAGGTGGTTTCTCTAATGGTTCTGGTACTGGTAATGAAACAGCTTCCGAACGTTCAATGATGCGTAAGTTCATGCTTGATTCACTTGAGTTTTGGGCAACTGAATATAACCTATCAGGCTTTAGATTTGACTTAATGGCACTCCATGATGTTGAAACGATGAATCAAATTCAAGCGATGCTTGAAGAAATCGATCCAACCATCATCGTTTACGGTGAACCTTGGATGGGCGGTTCATCTCCACTACCCACATCAGTAAGAGCTGATAAAGAAAATTTATCAGATATGAACTTAGTCGGTGCATTTAATGATGTGACAAGAGATGCTGTTAAAGGATCAGTATTTGTATCCAATGAACGTGGTTGGGTTCAAGGAAATACCACTGAATATAATAGACAAGGTATTATGTATGGTATTCTTGGTGGAATTAGTCATCCAAGCTTAACACAAGTTAACGAATGGCATTTAAACCCAAATCAAATGATTAATTACGTGACTGCACATGATAACAATACACTCTTTGATAAGATTCGTTTAACAAATATTACAGCAACCAATGCGAAACCGATGGTCATTCAATCGAATGCAATCATTTTGACATCCCAGGGTATATCATTCCTTCATGCTGGTGTCGAATTCATGAGATCTAAACCTTTACCTGGTGGAGGATTTGATCATAACTCTTATGAATCTCCAGATAGTGTAAACCAACTCAGATGGGATCGGAAACTTACCTATAATGATGTCTTTGAGTATTATAAAGCACTCATTCAAATTAGAAAAACATACAATCACTTTAGAATCAATAATGCAGATGATATTAGAGATCGCTTGACTTTCTTAACCACTGATCAACCACTTAAAAATATCGCATTTGAGATTAAAGGACGTGCTGGTGAACCTGATATTGTTGTTTCACATGTTTCAAATGCACAAGGTGGATTATCAGCATTAACTCTTCCAGCAGGAAAAACGTATATGCTATTAACAAACTCACTTGAAGCAAATCCAAATGGTATTGAAACAGTAACAGATATGATCTTCGTTCCATCAAATACAACCATGATTTTGGTTGAAGTGACCAATGATACACCTGCGGTGACGATTAAAAAACCTGTCGTCAACATCGCTGTCGGTGAAACATTTGATCCACTATCTAATGTGACCATCAATCGTCAAGGAGTCACACTATACTCCTCAACATTCCATCAAACAGATGTGAAGGGTCGCTATGTCGTTACGATCTCTGCTGAAGAAACATATGGTAAAGTCACACATTATGCTTATGTTTTAGTTGTGGGTTCACCAACCTATAGCGTTAATGTCATACGATAAGGAGGAAACAATATGAAAAAAATAATGTATATTTTCTCACTCATCTTTGTTTCACTTCTTGTGATTGGCTGTCAAGACAATAAAGAAAAAAATGTTTCAATTGATGTTGATGTCACTATTTTAGATGAAGCAGTGATTAATCATCATATTCATATCTATGCTTTGATACCTTCAGATATGGATGACGAAGCTAGTCTTCACGAAATCATGAATGATTTAGCTAATCAGATGTATTTTGATTATTTAGAACAAATCGATGGACGTTTATTCTATCTCTACCTTCATGGTTATGACACACAAGTAGCATATGAAGAATCAGACGATCCATTTTATGGAACATTTGTTTATGGTATTAATTTAAATGTCACTCGTCCAGGCTTAAGCTTTGTGCGTGTAGAATAAAAAAAGACACCCTTCGGCGTCTATGGAACTCTTCGGAGTTCCTTTTTTTATGCAAATCTTTTTTTACCATAAACAAGCATAATCACCATAACAATAATGCCCAGTGACATACTATAGATGACATTGGAAATTCCAGGTGCAAATATACCGATTACGAAGTTTAATAAAGAAGGTATACCTGTTGCAAACACAATAAAGTTAAATGCTTCTTTATAACTAAAAAATGAAGAGTAACCAAATCTAAAAAGTTGAATGACAAATGTTAAGAGTAAAACAAATAAAAGGTTTGTTCCTATCATCACAATCGTATTTAATAAAATGGAGTAAAAGACGATATAGGTAGAAAATGAGTTTTCGATTCGCATCGCAAAATCGACCATAGCTTCTTCTTTTTCTTGACCCGATAAAAGATTAATCGTATCAAACTGATACTGCGTATCAAATCCTTTATATGTTCCTTTCATTTCTGCTTGATTGGATGTATAAATAATCTCATTTTTTCCTAAAATAATTTGTTTCTCTGCTTTTTCATAGCTACCACCTTGATAATTAAAAATGAAAGTAATATCCTGATGAACAAGAATCGTTTCTGTATCATTTGGGCAGAAAAGTTGATTAAATTCTATCGTGCAACCACTTGGTAAATCCCAAGTGGGAGTTTCACTTCGAAAAGCTGATTCAATAAAGTCTAGTCTCCAACCTTGCTCTTTTACAATCATATAATTCATTGGAAACACACTAATTAGACTTAATAAAACAAAATAAATAAACACTTTGAACGCACTTTCTTTCGTGCGATAAATCATTTCTTTAAGTTGAAATGATGTTTTTAAATAACGAATCAAAAACATTAGATGTAATCTCCAATTTTACTGATATCAATCGTCATCACTACAGATTCATAAGCTGCAAGTGATAAATCATTATATAACAATTCGAGATATTCTAAATCTAAATTGATACTATTGGATGAGAAGTTATGAACGACCAGCACTGCTTGACTCACACCTTCATATTCATAGGTACGAACATATCCTTGAATACTTGAACTATTTAGCTTAAATACTTCAAATGAATTACCAAACATAAGTGCTGGATTGTTCTTTCTAAGTTGAATCATAGTTTGATAAAAACGAAGTAAAGATGATTCGTTTTGTTGTTGTGTAAGAATACTTGCAGTAGATGCATTTGATCCATCACTAGGTAACCACGTTGTTTCAATGGAAGGATTACCCCAAAGGAGTGGTTGTCTACGATATTCATCATAAACGACACCATATCCAGGAATGTTTGTTCCTTCATAACGAACACCTTTCATGCCGATTTCATCTCCATAGTAAATAAATGGACTACCTGGGAGTGTTAATAAAACTGCAGTAGCAAGTTTAAGCTTATCTAAGCCTTGAACACCACTAAAACCATTACGAGATGCGATGCGATCAATATCATGATTTCCGATAAAGGGTGAATCGACAAAATCAGGATTAATTAAACGATATGCGTTATATGCACTTCTTAAGTTGGTCGTAAAGTTTGATCTGGAATTACCAAGTCCTATTTTATCCCAAATATTAGCTGCTGCATAGAAATTGAACACTGAATCTGACCCAATAAAATAATCAGTTAAGAATTGATATTGATAATCAAAAACTTCAGAAACGATAAAACTTGATGGATAACTTTCTTTAATGTATGAGTTAAATCGATGAAGCAAAAGAGCGTTTTGTAATGTTGGGTTATTTCCTTCGATTAAATGCTTAGCAGCATCAATTCGAAAACCATGAACACCTTTTTCTAAATAAAAATCCATGATATCTTTCACTTCTTGAATGACTGCTTCATTACCAAAATTTAAGTCTTTCATGCCACCCACAAAGGATTCAAAAGCGACACCGTTATTCCAAATATAATAATCTCGATAAGGTGAGTTGACACTTTGTCTTGCTGATTCGTACCAAGGATGTTGGTCTGATGTATGATTGATAACTAAGTCAATGACAATTTTTATATCTCTTAACGAAGCTTCTTCAATTAAGTTTGTAAAATCTTCTAATGTACCATAGTCAGGATGTATATCATAATAATCGGTAATATTGTATCCATGATACGAAGGTGAAGGATTAATTGGCAATAACCATAAGGCGGTAATACCTAATGTTTCTAAATAATCGAGATTTTCTGTAATTCCATTTAAATCACCAATACCATCTCCATTGCTATCAGCAAAGCTACGCACAAAGATCTGGTAATAAATATCGTTATGAGGATTGATTTCAAATAAATCAATGACTTCAGTTAGATCACTTGGTTCATCCTTTTGACATGCTACCAAAGTGAAGGCAGATATGATGATTAAAATTAATATAATCCATTTTTTCATGTTATAGTCCCTTCTTTCTCATCGATTCTGTTTTATTCATATAGTTGTATTTTCCTTGAGGTTTTTCTAAGTCAACAACCTTAGTTTTAAATAGATAGTCATGGATGGTTCGACTTGTTTTTTCATTCATCACAAAGAAAGCAACAACAAGATAAACTCCAAAGGTGATGATACTAAATAAAACACGTGTAACATCACGTAAAATGACAAGCCAAAGCTTAACTGGATCTCCATTTAAATCAACAATCTTGATTTTTTGAATCCGTTTGCCAAAGGTTTGACCAGGTGTTAAAATGTGTGGAAATATATAAAAACCGATAAAACCAGCAACAACGATTCCATAGGATATATAAATGTTTTGAGACGAAAAAGGAAGTGCTAAAATGATTAAAAGCATCACTCCTGATGTGTCTATAGCAAACGCTCTAACTCTTTTTTCAAATGATGGAACCACACGATCACTCCTTTTTTATGAACAATGCTATTATAGCATACCTTATTTCATGAAACCGTTAACATCTCACTAAAAAAAGAAGCCGGAAGCTTCTTTTCGTTAAATATGTGAAAAATCATAAGATTTTCTAAAATCGATATAATGAATGACTTGTTGTTCGATAGTGGCTAATGTAATAGGGTTAGATAAACTAAATGAAAGTCCAAGTTCAGCTTGATTTCGCATCGCAGTTTCTAAAATGTCTCGAATTAAAATACCTGTATCAACGATGTCTTGACCATAAATAAATGGGTTAGACTCTATATCAAACACATAATCATTGGTTGCTACTTTATAATATACGTTTGGACTAAATGCATCGATTCCAGGTCGCATATCGTAATGTTTGCCATTATAATTTGACATCATAAATGCATTTATCTCAGATCCTAATAATTCTACTGTTTTAATCCGATTATCAAAAGGGAAAATTTTATATAGCTTTGCTACAGTCATGTTTTCGCCTTGACTCACATAATCTCTTGTCCCACCATAATTATGAAAGGCTATATCACTATCTGTTGCGATTCTCATGAGCTTAGACATATAATAGGTTAATGCGTCCCTAGACATATATTCAGCTGAAACGATAATCACATCATTAAGTAAGGGTTCAATTTGATTAACATACGATTCAATAATGGATGCGATGACAGGATCTGCTTGATTTAAGCGTGATTCATTTTGACCAGATAAATTCATCGCAGATGCACCTGTGATTTCAGATGATTCATTAATCGAAAACGAGACCTTACCTACTCTTTTACCATTTGCTGATGATTGAATATATGGCAAAGGTGCTCCTTGACGATTAAATGTTCCCACATAGTCTTGGTGACTATGACCATTAAAGATCGCATCAACCCTTCTAGAGCCTGTCCATGTACTGACTGTTTGGTTAAAACTCTGTTTCGTCTGTGTATCATCATGAACAACCACTAAAACCATATCAACATCTTCTTCAGTTCTTAAATAATCGGTATAATATTCAGCCCAATAAAGCGGACTCGCAAATTCGTATCCTGAGACTCTTGAAGTTGCAATGGTTGATTCAAGACCATAACCAATAAGTCCAATGATTCCTACTTTCATCTGTCCTTTTTGAACAATCGTATAAGCATCTAGATATTCAGGTCGATTTTGTGTGCCCGTATAAAAAATGTTAGCTCCAAGTAAAGGAAACTCTGCATACATCAATGGATTATTTATATCACGATAATTTGTAACTATTTCAAATCCCCAGTCAAACTCATGATTACCTATGACAAACGCATCCATCTGTAATTCATTTAAAACTTCTATCATTGATGCCCCATAAAAATAATTAGAAATGAGTGTTCCCTGTAATAAATCTCCTCCACCAAGGAATAATGTATTATCTGGATTTGTTGTTTTCTCTGATTTGATCAGATTCCCTATTCTAGCCATACCCATTTCATCGCCATTTTCTAAAATAGCTCCATGTGTATCATTAATATAATAAACATTTAAGTGTGATATGTTTACCTCTTCATTAGCAGCCTCAACTGTAAATGAAATGATGATTGTTTGGGTATTATCAGATGAATCCGTGACTTGATAAGTCACTGTGTAAATACCTGGTACTTCATAGTCAATATCATCGATAACAACCATAATGTCTGTTAAATCACCATCGACGTTATCCCATGCTGTTACACCTTCAATTAACGATGGAATAGGATCCCCTATCCAATAGGTTAAATCTTTAGCTCCTAAAATATCAGGAAGTGTATCATCATAAACGTTAACCGTGATCTCAATATAAGCTAAATTCAGACTTAAATCATAGACATAGACAACCACGGTATATGTACCAGGTTTAGTATAATCTACATCTTCATCATCAAACAATAAAAACTCGGTAAGATTGCCATCTACATCGTCAGTTGCGATACCTTGGAATAAAAAGTCAGGAGTTTCATCACCTATAGCATAATCGATGGTCGTTTGAATATTGGATATAACAGGTGGTGTTTCATCAGTCACAGTGATATATCTTGTTTCAGTGGTCAGATTATTTGATGAATCTTCTACTGTATAAATGATTTCATATGTACCCAATTGTGTATGATTAAAATCTGATGTGTCTACTTGAATTAAATAAGTGATATCACCATCATAATTATCTGTCGCAACAACACCTAATAAAAAGTCAGGAGTTTCATCACCTATCACATAAGTCATATCATCTAAGCCAGATAATATAGGTGAAACGAGATCTACAACAGTCACATTAATTTGAACACTAAACTCATTTTTAGCCAAATCTGCTACTGAAAGTGTTACTTGATATACACCTAAAGTGTTTAAATCAACAGATGAAGCATCTACTGTAATTCGCTCTGTAATATATCCATCTTCAATATCATAAGCTGCAAGTCCATCAAGATAATTAGGTTCTGGGCTACCAAAAGCATGCGTTAGATGACGATAACCAATGATAACAGGGAAATTTTGATCAACTTCTTGTTGACCGGGAAGAACAATCACAGCAACCTCTTTGGTTGTCACATTATTTGATGAATCGGTCACACGATAAATGAGTGAATAAACTCCCACTCTTGTTAAATCGACATCACTATCATCAATGATGATAGATGTCGTGATATCTTGATCGATGTTATCAAAAGCAGAAACACCATCCATGTAATCAGGAAGTGGATCTCCAATTCGATAATTGATGTTTTTTGTTCCAGAAATATGGGGTGGTACAACATCTAATTCATCAGATGGTTCTTGACATGCCATGATTGCCATCGAGAAAATGATGAGTAGAATAAAATAAAATGGTTTTTTCATGTTTTTCACAGTCCTTTGCAAAAGTATTATAACATAGGTTATTCTTTACACAATCATTTATATGTTATAATGTTTTATTGAGGTGGCATATGAAAAAAGAGCACACATTATTACAACTTTTCTTAACATTCCTTAAAATAGGAGCCCTTACTTTTGGTGGGGGATATGCAATGATGCCCATCATGCGTCGAGAAGTTGTTGAAAGAAAAAATTGGGCAGATGATGACGACATCTTAAAGATTTTAGTCATTTCAGAATCAACTCCAGGTGTTTTAGCAGTTAATTCAGCGACATTTATCGGTTATAAAATTGCTGGGTTTAAGGGTAGTTTAGTTGCAACGCTTGGCGTCATTATCCCTTCATTCATCATTATTTCAATCATTTCACTTTTCATCCTACAGTTTAAAGAATTAAAACTTGTCAGTTATGCGTTTTATGGCATTCAAGCTGGTGTTGCTGTTTTAATCTTTAGAGCTGCCTTAAAACTTTCAAAAAAAGTTCATTATAATGTTTTTGCAGTCATGATATTAATCGGTTCAATACTCTTTTCAATGTTTACAACTTATAGTGTTATTTATGTTTTAATCGTCGCTGCGATTTTAGGTCTTCTCTATGGAACAATGGTTCATTATAAGGAGGCTAAAAAATGACAGAACTTCTTCTTTTATTTTGGATTTTCTTTAAAATTGGATTATTCACTTTTGGTGGTGGTTATGCGATGATCCCACTGATGAAATCTGAACTTGTTGGTGGTGGATATATCTCTCAAGAACTGCTATATGATTTCATTGGTATTAGCGAGTCTACCCCTGGTCCGTTTGCGATTAACATGGCGACATTTATTGGTATTAATCAATATGGACTTTTAGGTGCCATCGTTACGACACTTGGTGTTGCTCTCCCCTCATTTATCATCATTTTACTTATTGCATATTTAGGATCGAAGTTTTTAGATTCTGTCGGTGTTAAGCGTGCCTTTCTTGGGTTAAAGCCTGCTGTGATTGGTTTAATTCTTGCTGTATCTTTTGGTTTATTTATTCATGCGTTATTTCCTTTAATTGATATCGATGCACTCGTCTTTAATGTTAATGATTTCAATTTCAATAGTTTAATCATACTGGTTATTGTGATATTGACAACTCTATTTTATAAAAAAATATCACCCATTAAAATCATCTTATTATCAGCTATTTTAGGTATGATTATCTATAGCATCACATAGAGGTAGACATGAAGCATTTATCGTGGTTAAAGCATGAAAAAATAGCTCATCGTGGCCTCTATACTAAAAACCAAGAAGTCCCAGAAAACTCCATGCTTTCCTTTAAAAAAGCATTAGAAAAGGGATACGCGATTGAGCTTGATGTCCAACTGACAAAAGATTTGGTTGTGGTTGCTTTTCATGATTATCATCTAAAACGAATCTTAAATGATGATCGATTTATTGATGGACTAACCTATGATGAACTCAAAGAAAAAGGACTTTTCAACACACAAGAAAAGGTTCCTAAACTCTCTGATGTCATCTCTTTTATCAATGGTAAATGTCCTTTATTAATCGAGTTAAAACCTCATGGAAAAGTGAAAGAATTGTGCCATGAAACGATGCGTATTTTAAAGGATTACAATGGTGTATATGCGCTATTTTCATTTCACCCAAAAATAGTCTATCTACTTAAAAAATATTATCCAGATGTCATTAGGGGTCAAATTTCTGAATACTTCAAAGATCAGTATAATATGAATATTATCTCAAAATATCTCATGAAATCAATGTTTTTTAATCGCTTTACAAAGCCAGATTTCATCAGTTATGGTATCAATGATCTTCCAAATAAGTATGTGGACAAATATAAGAAAAAAGGATTAACTATCATCAGTTATGCTGCACAAAGCAAGGACGAGTATGATGATGTCAAATCCTATATTGATAATGCTGTATTCGAATTTTTTGAACCAAAATAAAAAGCACTCTCGTGCTTTTTTTAATCGACATCAAACGCATCTAATCCTTTTTTTATGTCTTTTGGTGCATGTCTATTTTCTTTAACAAAGAAGAAAACTACAAAAGCTCCAATGGTCAGAATGAGTGCATATGGGAATAAGACATTATAATTACCAATTTGATTGATAAACGCTCCCGCAACTATTGGTGTAAATGATTGCGCAAGCATCGATGATGTGTAGTAAAAACCTGTATAGCGACCGACATTATTCTTATGTGCCATTTCTACCATCATCGGATATGAGTTCACATTAATGAGTGCCCATCCAACACCAATCACAGCTATGCTTAAGAAGAAAGGTGCGGTTGCTTCATGTATTGACATGGCTAAAGCAAGACCAATAATCATAAGTGATAACCCAGCAATGACTGTAAATTTACGTCCGATATATCCTGCTAAGTATCCTGCTGGTATAAAGGTAATCATCGAAGAAATAACTAAGATAATGGTGATTGTTCCTGAGATATTGAAGTTGTTCAATACATTTTCAGAATATGAACTAATAAATGTTTCAATCGAGTTAAAAGCTGCGAACCATAAGAAGACAGCAATCAAAATAAAAATCATATTGGTTTTATCTTTTTTGCTTAATGGCTTATTTTCACTAATCTTTTCAATCGATACACTTAGTTCTTCTCCCAATATCATATCTTCTTTTATTTCTTCAACGAGTTTATTTTCCTTAATCTTAATAAATAAAACAATCATCGCAACAAGCATAACACCACTCACAATCAGAAATGGTGCAACCGTTGTAATTGATTTTGTTCCTGATTCACCAAAGACGATGACAAGCCCACCACCTATAATCGCTCCAACATATCCGATTAAATTAATAATGCCGTTTGCTTTAGAACGTAATGGTTTAGGTGTCACATCAGGCATTAAAGATACTGCAGGATTACGATAGATATTCATGATGATTAAAATGAGTAGCATCATGATAATCACACCTGCTAAACTGTTAAGGATGTATGCGACTGCAATAAGTGGGAATAAAATAGCAGCAGCAAACATACCTAAGATAATGTATGGCATACGTCTTCCATACTTCGTTTTCGTTTTATCAGATAATATACCAAAGAGTGGCAGCATAAAAAGCGCGAAAAAGTTATCTAATGCCATGATAAATCCTACAAGTGGTGCATCTTCAGAATCAACAGTTCCAGTGTCGCTTAATAGTCGACCAAGAAAAATAGGGGCATACGTATTATAAATCTGCCATAACATTAAAATCGAAAAAAAGCCAAAACCGATATAAAGTGTGCTACGATAATTCAATTTCAGTTCCTTCATGACTTACTCCTTTATTTTGATATTCATAATATTCTCATTATAGCACAACTCATCATGACAGTGTTTTGTATATCAAAAAATCAATAAAAAAAGCATCACATTCATCGAATGGATGCTTTCATCATTAATTTATACTTTCAAACCCAATTGCTAACGCTGTCTGATTGATGGGAAGCATATGCTCTTTTTTAGCCCCTAAATAATACTTTAAAGATTCCATAATGGCTTCTTCTTTAAATAAATCCACTTTCTTAAGATAAGCTCCTAACATGACCATATTAGCAACCTGAGGTTTATCTAAAGATTGAGCTAGTTCAGTCATTGGAACTCCAAATGCATGAACTTCATTTTCTTTTGGATCTTTTTTAATCAGTGAAGAGTTATAAAAGATATTTCCACCGGGTTTAACACGACTACCAAACTTAGCAAGTGATGGCTCATTAAAAATAATCAAATCATCTGATTTGTTAAATACAGGAGAATAAATTGGTTTATCACTAATCGTAATCGAACAATTAGCAGTTCCTCCACGTGTTTCTGGACCATAGGTAGGTACCCAAATACTATAAAGACCTTGTTTAGTTGCTGCTAAAGCTAAAAGTTGTCCGGTTAACATGACACCTTGTCCACCAAAACCAGCGATACGAATCGTTCTAATCATGAGCGTCCACATCCTTATACACACCAAGAGGATAAATGGGTAACATATGTTCTTTTGCCCAATCGAGTGCTGCTCTTGGTTTCATTCCCCAGTTAACTGGACATGTAGAGACAACTTCGATCATTGTAAATCCCTTACCTTCTAATTGATAGGTAAATGCTTTTTTAATTGCTTTTTTTGCTTTACGAATATTTGGAATATCATGTAGTGAAACTCGTTCAACATATGCAGCAGCTTCGATTTGACCAAAAATTTCTGATATTCGAAGAGGTGCACCATGTTCAACTCGATTACGTCCTTCTTGAGAAGTTGTTGTTTGCTGACCAATGAGTGTCGTTGGAGCCATTTGGCCACCTGTCATCCCATAGGTTGCATTATTTGCTAAAATAACCGTGAAATTTTCACCTCGGTTAGCTGCATGAATGGCTTCAGCAATTCCAATTGAACCTAGATCTCCATCCCCTTGATAGGTAAAGACAACACGGTCTGGTAAGACACGTTTCACACCAGTTGCCATCGCACATGCTCTACCGTGTGGTGATTGTTGCATATCACAATTAAAATATTCATAACTAAACACTGAACAGCCCACAGAAGCTATACCAATTGATTTACCTAAAACACCGAGTTCTTCAAGAACTTCAGCAACAAGTTTATGTAAAATACCATGTGTACAACCTGGACAATAATGTGTTGTGATATCTGTTAAACCTTTTGAACGTTCATATCTAATCATGATTCCACCACCTTATCATCAAAATGGCAAATTGCATCAACAATTTCCTCTGGTTCAGGAACCATACCTCCAGCTCTTCCGAAGAAGGCAACCGGTAATCTTCCTTTATTTGAGATTAGGACATCATCAATCATTTGTCCCATACTCATTTCACACACCATAATACCCTTCGTTGTCTTAGGAATTAAATCAAAAGCTTTCTTTGGGAATGGCCATAAAGTGATTGGACGAATCATTCCAACGTGAATGTTTTTTTCTTTTAGCATTTCAATCGCAGAACGACAAATTCGAGCTGTAGTTCCATAAGCAACGATAACATACTCAGCATGTTCCATGTTAATCATTTCAAATTGTGTTTCATGCTTAACGATTTCATTGTATTTCGCTTGAAGATGGAAATTATGTTTTTCTAAATAAACTGGATCTAATCCAAGTGAATTCACAATATTTCTACCTTCATGATAATCTGTGCCATTTGTTGCATAGGTTTTTGGCTCTATATTGCGTTTTTTGATGGGTTTATCCATATCTACTGATTCCATCATTTGACCAATTAAACCATCAGCTAATACCATCACTGGATTACGATATTGATCAGCAATATCAAACGCTTGCTTCATCACATCAACTGTTTCTTGAATCGATTCAGGAGCTAAAACAACCACACGATAATCCCCATTTCCTCCACCTCTGGTTGCTTGGAAATAGTCTGCTTGTGATGGTGAAATACCACCTAGTCCGGGGCCAGCTCTCATGACAGATACAATCACACATGGGAGTTCAGCACCAGCTAAATAACTAATTCCTTCTTGTTTTAAAGCTATTCCAACAGATGAAGAGGATGTCATAACTCTTTTACCAGCACCTGCAGCTCCATAAACCATGTTAATTGCTGCAACTTCTGACTCAGCTTGGACAAACACTTTACCTGCATCATGCATGAGTTTTGATAAATACTCAGGTATTTCATTTTGTGGAGTAATAGGATAACCAAAGAATGCATCGAGACCAGCTTGAACAGCAGCCTTAGCAATCGCTTCGTTACCTTTCATTAAAACTTTGCTCATTGCTCTAGTACCTCCACTTTGATGACTGAATCTGGACATACAATGGCACATTGTGCACAAGCGATGCACTTATTGATATCGCTCACTGATATGAGATGATATCCTTTAGCGTTCATACGTTCTGGATCTAATGATAAAATTTCTACAGGACAAAATGAAACACATAATTCGCATCCTTTACACGATTCATCATCAAATGTAAGTCTTCCTCTTTTCACATGATCACTCCTTATCTTTTAATATAGTTATCTTGAATATTATTGATGGTTTCAATACGCTTTTTAGCAAATACTTTAGCTGCTAATTGTGTATGAATATTTTCTCTTTCAGCAATCTTGAAAATTTCAAGTAAACGGTCATATATCTTTTCAATATCGCGAGTAGCACGACCAATATTATATCCCTTTAATTCATGATATACGTTGATTAAACCACCTGCATTAATGACAAAGTCAGGTGCGTAAAGAATCTTCTTATCTTTAATCATATTGCCGTGAATATCTTCTTCTAAAAGCACATTGTTTGCTGTACCAGCTATAATAGGTGCTTTAATTTGTGGAATTGAATCATCATTTAATACGCCACCTAATGCACATGGAGCAAACACATCGACATCTAATCCATAGATGTCTTTTGGTTGAACAAATTCAACTTCAGGATGTTCTTTTTGTAAACGTGCAATATGTTTCTCATTAATTTCAGTAAAGTAAATCTTTTTAGCTTTCATTTCAACGAGTTTGTTAATTAAATAATAACCCGTTTGTCCTGCACCTTGAACTGCAAATGTATGTTTTGTGAAATCTATTTCACCATAAACATGCATTAAAGCAGCACGAATACCATGAAATGCACCGAGTGCAGTCATTGGAGATGGATTTCCAGATTTACCCTCAAGACCAACGACATAATCTGTTTCCATGCTCACAAAATCCATGTCTTTCGTGCTTGTGTTCACATCTTCAGCTGTGATATAACGACCATTTAAACTTTGTACATAACGTCCAAGAGCTCTAAAATAACCTTCACTTTTAACCTTATCTGGATCACCAATTAAAACTGTTTTTCCACCACCAAGATTTAAACCAGCGGCAGCAGCTTTATATGTCATCCCTCTTGCTAATCTTAAGCAGTCGATTACTGCTTCTTCTTCACTTGCATAATTCCATAGTCTAGTACCACCAAGGGCTGGTCCTAACGTAGTATTGTGGATGCAAGTAATACCTTTCAATCCAGTTGTCTTATCATGAAAATAAACAACTTGTTCGTAACGATGCTTTTCCATGTAATCAAAAACTTTAAAATCGCTCATGATTTTCTCCCTTCAATTTTTAAAAGCGCTTACATAAACATTATAACAAAACCAAATCTAAAAGTATATGATAAAATCATATAAAATAAAAATTATAAACAGATTTTTTGCATATAAAAAAAGTTGAATCTTTAACGCGTAAAGTTCAACTTTTTATGTTCATTTTTTTATAACGCATAGTGATTAAGCTGGTTTTGAAATCTTTCAATAAACTTCCCTACATGTAGTCCATCCATACAGCCATGATGTACTTCAATAGAGAGTGGCATCATGAGTCTTTCATTGATTTTTTCAAACTTACCAAAGCATATACGTGGAATTGAATCTTGATGTGGCTCATGATATGCATTCGTTACATGAGTAAATTTTGCCCAAGGAAATGTCGTGATATAGACTAAATCATGTCTGGTTTCATCATCATAATTGATAAATTCGGATCCTTGATGATTCGATTTTTCTTTCGCCATTTTAATAAATAAATCAACATCTTCGATATAAGGTGAATTCACAATCTTAAATTGATCTGTTTGGTCAATGAGCTCAGTATATGATGGATGTATGGTATCACATAGATAGACCTCATGACCCAAAATTCGATACTTAAAGTTTTCATTTTGATTCATTTCTTTCATGAGAAGGTGAATCATTGAAAAATAAAAAGAGCGTTTCTTTTCCTTGACTACTTGATAAAAATGAGAGACATCAACATCGACTGTAACAGAAAATTTAGGATACTCAAAGTTCTTAAAGAAGTGATATACTTCTTTTCGACTCCATGTATTTAAATCAATTTTTTTCATTTAAATCACCCTTTAAAAATGAAATTCTTTTTTCTTTTACCTCTTTTACTAACTTAGAGAAAAAGAGTGCATCATAGCCATGAACTGTTTTAAGTGTATGGTTTTCATAAACTGATACACCTGCATTTTTTAATTTTCTACCAAACAGAACGCCTTCATCACGTAAACAATCAAATTCAGCTGTTTCAATATACGTTTGAGGAAATCCTGTTACATCTGCTTGTAAAGGTGAAGCATAATTTAATAATCCGTAATCCCCATTTTTTAAATAGAGTTTCCACATATCTTTATTAAGATTGGAGTTCCACATCGGCGTATCAATATAATCTTTCATGGTTTGAGTTGTCATTTTAGCATCTAAAACAGGATAAATTAATAAGACTTTATGAATGGTTGGTCCATGATGATCTTTAGCATATAAAGTGACACCGGTTGCTAAATTCCCACCCGCACTATCACCTGAAATCGCAATATGGTTAGTATCTATATTTAAATAATCTGCATGATCAGTCATCCACTTGAGTGCATGATAGGAATCAAAAAGTGCTGTTGGAAAAGGATGTTTTGGGATTAAACGATACGTCACAAAAACAGCTTTATAGTCTGTTCCTACCATTAAATCTGTCACAATTTTTATATGGACAGGGGTTCCTTTCATTTGGAAACCACCACCATGTATATAAAGCATTGCAGGTTTTTTACCTGAATCGGTTTTCTTTTCAAAAAAGTAGACTTTGATCTTTTGATGACGATACCCTCGAATAACGAATTTACGTTTACGTATGCCTTTCTTTGGTTTCGCAAAAAACATCGTTAATGAAATGATACCATTAGCAATGAATCTTCTTAAATTCGAATACCTTTTAAATCGTAAAGGCTTTAAAATCCGTAATTCTGAATCGACATCATAATCTCTCATAAGTCCCCCTAAGTGTTGAAGAGTTCAATAAAAGCTTCATATCCCTCTTCTTTAAGTTTTGATTTTGGTATAAAACGTAATGCAGCAGAGTTGATACAGTATCTTAGTCCACCTAATGCTTTAGGCCCATCTGTAAAAACATGACCTAAATGACTATCTGCATCTAAACTTCGAACCTCAGTTCGAAACATGCCGTGACTCATATCAAGTTTTGTTTTAACTTTTTGAATCGGTTTTGAAAAACTAGGCCATCCACAATGACTATCAAATTTATCCTTTGATGAAAAAAGTGGTTCGCCTGAAACAATGTCTACATAAATACCTTCTTCAAAATGATCGAAGAACTCATTTTGGAAAGGAGGTTCAGTTCCGTTTTGTTGAGTCACATAAAACTGGATTGATGTGAGTTTATCTTTTAAATCTTTTTTGTCCATGATCATCACCTATGTTTAGTGTATCACATTTTGTAGTGCTAAAAAAAAGAAAGCACTTATTTGCCTTCTTTTGCAATCATTTCAAATGCTTTCTCGTGACTGATAAATATATCCACTAAATCAGGATCGAAAAATGTGTTTTTTAGTTTAAGAATGGTTTGCTTTGCTTCTTCATGTGTATATGCATCTTTATAAACGCGTTTTGAAACAAGTGCATCATAATAATCAGCAAGTCCAACAATACGTGCTGAAAGAGGAATTTGATCTCCTTTTAATCCATCAGGGTAACCTGATCCATCATACTTCTCATGATGAGAACGCGTAATATGAAGTCCCATATCAAGAAAAGAAACATTTGGAAACTCAGCTTTAATGGATAGAATGGTTTCATAACCTAAAAGAACATGTCTTTTCATGGTTTCTCGTTCTTGGTCGGTATAGGGTCCTGGTTTATATAAGATATCATCGGGAATTCCTACTTTACCAATGTCATGTAGTGGGCAGGAGATATATAAATCATCAATGTATTGTCGTGTGATGAAATCTTTATACTTAGGATGATTTGATAATCCTCTTGCTAAAACTTTGCTATAAGCTCCAACACGATTGAGATGGTCGCCCATCTCTTTATCTTTCATTTGTGCGAGTTTGGTCAGTGCGAAGATGACAAGTTGTTTTTGTTGCATGTGAATAAAGCGTTCTGCAACCTTGATACGTTGTTTAAGTTCTTTTTTGTTGAAAGGTTTAGCTAGAAAATCATCTGCTCCCCCCTCGTATGATTCATCCATGTGAATTTCATCATTATAGGCTGTTAAAACAATCACATATGTCTCTGAATCAAATTCATGTTCTCGAATCTGTCTAATCAGTTCAATACCATTCATGTGAGGCATCATGAGGTCTGTGATCACTAATTGAGGGCGTTGGTCAAACCACATCTCTAAAGCTTGTTTACCATCCTCTGCTACCATAGGTTGATAACCTAACTCTTTAATAAAATCAACGAGTGTTAATCGATTAATTTTATTGTCTTCAGCAATTAAAATTTTCATAAGCGATACTCCTTAATGGCATCAATAAATCGATCCATTTCATTTAATAAATGATTTTGTAACAACAAAATCGTGTTAAAATCCTTTTTTCTTGCTGATTCAACCATGTTAGTTAAAATCCATACAAGTCTTTTTGCACTTAAGTAACTACAAGATCCTTTAAAATAATGCGTTTCATGTTCAATTTTTTCCATATTTTTCTCAATAATGGCTTCTTCAATACGTTTCATATCTTTAGGATATTCTTGGAGAAAAGTTTTAATCACTTCATTTCCAATATCATAACTTCCTTCAAAGCGATTGACAAAATCATGTTGATCAAATATATCGAGTTTTGAGGGTATAAGTATCCCTGATTTAGGTTTAATATATTTTCTTAATACTTGTTTTAAGTGATCGATATGGATGGGTTTAAATATGACATCGGTTATTTTTGATGTTTTTAAAACATCATAGTCTTTTAAAAATGCATTTGCAGTAACTGCGATAATGGGTATGGATTCATAATCATGTCCTAGACTACGAATACGTCTGGTTGCTTCAATACCATCCATTTCTGGCATTTGAATATCCATAAGGATCAAATCAAAATTTTCCTTTTTAACTAACTCAATTGCTTGTTTTCCAGAACCTGCTTGTTTTGATTTTAAACCCAGTTTGGTAAGTGTATTTGATAAAGCGACGCGATTGAGTCGATTATCATCAACAATAAGTGCATAAGCATCCATAAGTTGGTGATAGACATCTTCTTCTTGTAATTGATTTTTCTTCATCGACAATCGTTTATAGATATTATCTCTTGAAATGGGCCATTCAAAGATAAAATCAAATTCATTAAATGATTCATTCTCCTCATGCTGAACATAGATCGTCATTGTTTGAGGGTGAGCATATAGCTTCATCCATTGATCCATCATGTGTTTTGAGACTTCATTCTTTCCACAAACGAGATAATCAACCTTTTGATCATTGATTTGATCTATCGTATAAACATGCATTCCCATCGATTGAAACATAGATCTAGTCATCATATAGTTGTGTTGATCTAAGCATAAAATATGTGCATCCTGAGTTATCGGAAACGCAATATCATTTCCTCGATCAATTGGTATTTTTACAATAAATTCGCTACCTTTTCCTAACTCACTATGTACCTCTATATGACCTGATAGAGCATTGATGAGTTTGGAAGCGATCGTTAATCCAATACCAATACCCTCATATGTTTTCGTATTTTCTTGATCAATTTGATAAAACAAATCAAAAAGTTGGTCCAAGTGTGATGATGAAATGCCGATACCTGTATCTTCTATAGAACAGACTAATAACGTTTTTTCGTCCTTATCTTCAAAACGAATGGATACGATAATAGATCCTTGATTCGTAAATTTGATAGCATTATCTATCAAATTATGGATGACTTGACGAATCTTTCTAAAATCACCAATACATTCAAATGAAGTTTGATAATCGTATATCCATTGAAAATCGATGTTTTTTTTAATCGCATCATTTTTTAACATGCGATATAGTCGAATCATTTCCTCTTCAAGATTAAATGTATCTTTATAGATATTTAACTTCCCTGAATCAAGATGAGATAATTCAAGCATGTCATCAATAATCGATGCTAGTTTATCAAGTGATTGTTGACCCATATGATAAAACTCTTTTTGTTCATTGGAAAGATCGGTTGATCCAAGTAGATAAAGTGAACTATATATGCCACTTAATGGAGTTTTAATCTCATGACTCATATTTGATAAAAAATGTTGTTTGGTCTGGTCTAAGATTTGATTCTGGTTTTTAACCTCTTTCAACTCTTTCATACGTTTAATTTCAATTAAACGATATATAATCAGTTTTGAGACAAGTTCTAAAAGATCAAGATCCATAGATGCTTTCTCCATAAATATAAAGCCAATTAAATCATCTTTATCCATGATTGGAATGTAGGGATGAGCGATTTCTTTTTGCGTTAAAAGTTGTTTATATGCATCCTGTGCTAATGAAGGATTAAATGAAGGCATTTGATACTGTGTTAATGAAGGTTGAACGGATTCATAAAGATAAAGAGGTGCATGATAATAAGCACCTAAAGTGTGTATGATTTTTTCAATCATGGGAGTTAGTTCATCAAAAAGTGAATTAACAAAGATGTCTTTAATTAAGTTGATGATTTCTTGTTTTGTGAGCTTCATGGGTTTTTGATCGTTCATTAAGGAAAAACCTCCATGCACTTCTACCCTTTATTATATATGATTAGACATATATATTTTATTACATATTTATTAATTACCTGCTATCATCGATAAAAAAAAGAGGAATAATCCTCTTAATCAGCAAATCGATGAGCAATCGATGAAGCAGCTGCAGCAGCTATCGCACCAACAATATCATCTAAAAAGGTATTGCATACGCCTTCTTGTTTACCTGCTTTGTCAAGTTTATCGATGATACCTGGTTTTAGTTTATCGACATAACCAAAATTGGTAAATCCAATCGATCCGTATACATTAACAATAGCTAATGCCAAAATTTCATCAATGCCATATAATCCATAATCATTATTAAGCATGGATGATAAGGGTTCTGAAAGCATCCCTTTTTCTGCTAAAACATCTAGTTCAAGTCCTGTTAAAATCGCATTTTGAACTTCACGTTTCATCACAACTTTTTTAACATGTTCTAAACAAAATTCAAAAGATAAATTGGGTAAGTACTTTTTTTGTAAGTCTAATGTAATTTGAGCAATATCCTCTAATACAACCCCACGATCTTCTAGTCTTTTGACCACTATATCGTATTTTTTAATATCGTTTAAGCGATTTTCTTCTTTAAAATGTTGGCTCATTGATAACCCTCCACATCACATCATTTTTTAGTGTATTACCATTATACATGATTTCATGTAGAATGTATTCGTAAAAATTTAATCTCTTAACTTAATCGTTTTATTAAACTCAAAATAATAGATTTGAGTGCTGGATATATCTTTTCTACCTGCTGTGTAATCTGAGGTGAGTAACTGTGCTCCTGATAAAACCCCTTGTATGCGTTCTTCTGGTTTGATGATGAGTTCAGAATCAATGCGTGTGCGAACGATAAAATGTGATTGTACCCATGTAGGAATCATCGTCGATAATGGATTATTTTCAATAATAAATGATGTGTAATGTCGATGGGTTTGATCAGCATAAACAGATGGGAACATATGTAGTGAGGATAAATCCTCATCAAGTGCAACATATGGCTCTACAAAAGAACCTGCATGTAAGACAAACATCACCTTTCCTAACAAAGACTGAATTGATGGCCATCCATGCATTTCAATCGATGCTTTCAAGCTTAACTGGTCGATGATCACATCAATAGGAGAAAAAAGATGATGACCCATCGTATTTTTAACGAGTTCATTTAACGTGTTAAGTTCGCTTGAACCTATCGTTCTTAATGCAGGATCAAGCATCATCCAATCATCTTTAATCTCCATTAAGATGATGATCGGAAAATGATTAGGATGATAGGTAGAAAAAAGTTTGATTTCTTCGAGTGCATATGCCAATTGAGGCGCAACACTACTGTTATCAACGAGTGGTACATGCGTTAGCATAAATGTATCATTTCTAAGTCGAACATCAAACTCAAAACTTCGAATACCTGAAAAAAGCTGATCTGTTAAGGTTTTATTGTGATAGTTCATGGCTTTTGCTTCATCAAAATTAGAACCTAATCCAACAAAAAAATGTCCGATGTTAGATCCTTTTTTCTTATAACTATTGTGAGACGCGAGATATTGAACATCATTGAGTTTAATCGAATCATCGAGTTCAAAATCATAAAAATTAGATTCATCTACTGGAACAAACGAATCACTTTCATACATACTGACAAGTTGATTCATATGCTTTTTTTGTTGATGAATGTCATAGGTTTGAATCGATGAAAGATAAACAATGAGTAGAATAAAAACTAAAAGAACTGAAAGAATGGATATCAAAGAGATTTTCAATAGTTTTTTCATGTGTCACCTATACTTTTTTGATTGTATCTTCATGATATCATAAAAAAAGGGCAGTCTACCCTTTATGTTATCTAAGATATCTTCCATAGCTATATTGTGCTGGATTAGAGATGATGATTTCACCCATCAAAGCTTGTTTATAATTCTTTAAAATATGTGTGATTTCATCAGCTTTTTCAGTGGTTAAGTCTATACGACATGCTTGGATACCTGATTGTTTTAATTCACGTACATATTGGAATAAATTTAATGGCTTTTGGTGCATGATTCGAAGATGACATTGACCATCATGAATGAGTGGAAATTTCATACCAACACGATCTTTTAACTCATATTGATTTTTTTCACAGAGTAAACAATGATCTTTTGTTTTAAATGTCTTTTGAATCGGACAATACTTGGTAATCATTAATTCTGGACGTCCATAGACAACATATTCAAGATTTGGATCTTCATGAAATGTCTGTTTATAAAGTTTCGCAAACATCTTCGATCGTTCTCTTGATAACTCTAAGGATAAAGTGACACGATTTGCTCCGTGTAGGAATAAAAGATGTGCCGTATAAATATTTGCCACATTAAAAAATTCAGAGGTAATGATAGATGTTTGAACATCACGTCTTAATGATCCCATCTCATGAATAACAATAGAATCATGTTTTACTTGTGGTTGACGCAACTGAATACGTTTTTGCATCATCGAGTATGTTTTAGGATATGAATCGATGGTTAAACGATCTTCGATATAAAGATGAAAATTCTCATCCTTTAATGCTTCTAGTTGATTTTTATGAGTGATTTTGACAATATGCTCAAATGGTGATTTTTTAATACTAACTTCTTCAAACTGAGGGGTTACGATGTCTATGTCTTCCCTTTTTGTTCGTTTATCTATAAGGAGTGCTATTGCATCTCTACGCAAATCATTCATCATTTTTACAGGTATAAAAGATTGTTCATCACTAATCATCTTTATGTTTTCAACATAAAATGGTGTTTGACCAAGTCTTGTCATATGATCTTGGATCATTGTTTTTGATACAGGATTGGTTTTTGCACTTTGTAAGATGTCATTTGAAGAAAGATGAACATCATGCATACCATCTGATACTTCTAGTTGAAGTTTTTTTCCTGTTTCTGCTATAATTAGCATCTTAAGTGGAATTAACTTAAAGTTTGGATTTAAATAGATTGATAAATCCTTTTCAAGTTTGATATCAAGGGTCTTAACAACTATTGATCCAATCTGGATGTTTTCCTTGACATCAAGGGTGATGATACTTCCTGGTTTAGCCTCTTCTACTAATTCATTCTTATATAAAATTCTTGAGACTACATCTCCATAATCTTTTTGACCTAAGATTCGATAGCCATCATTGATGCGTAGTGTTTCTGTAAGCTTAATGGTTGCTTTATGTTTCTTATAGTCAATGACTTCACCCAATGGAATACCCATATGGTTAGGTCTAAAATCTTGATTGATATTCTTTTTTTGTTGTTCAAACATAAAGCCTTCGGTGAAATCTCGATTAAAAACACGCATTAATTGATCTTTTTCAAAATCAAGATTGATTTGTGTATGGGTTTCAATATGATCAATGACAGATTTATATGATTTAACAGCTTGAATGACGTATTCAGGTTTGCGCATACGACCTTCAATTTTAATTGAATCAATACCAAGTTCTATTAATTCTTTCACATGATCAATCGTCATTAAATCTTTCGTCGATAGTAAATAACTTTGGTCTGAAATGATTTGATGATCTTTAATCAGTGTATAAGGTAGGCGACAAGGTTGTGCACATTCTCCTCTATTTCCAGATCTTCCACCAATCATTGAACTCATCAAACAATTTCCAGAATAGCACACACAAAGTGCACCATGAACAAAAACTTCAATTTCAATATCAACTTGTTTTTTGATTTGCTTGATGACATCAAAAGGCGTTTCTCGTGCGAGTACAACACGTTTTATACCAAGTTCTTTAAGAAATTTAACTTGACTAACTGTATGAGCATTCACTTGTGTAGAAGCGTGTAATGTCATCATAGGATATCTTTTCTGGAGTAAATGCATAACACCTAAGTCTTGAATAATAAATGCATCTGCTTGATGCTTGACTAAAAAGTCAGTATAAGCTAATAAATCTTCGATTTCATCATCGAACACCATCGTGTTGATCGCGACATACACAAAAACACCACGCACATGTGCGTAGTGAATGACAGATATTAATTCTTCGTCGCTAAAATTAGATGCATATGCTCTCGCACCAAATCGTCTACCTGCTAAATAGACTGCTTGTGCGCCTGCATTAATCGCACCAATTAAAGACTCCATACTTCCAGCAGGTGCTAAAATTTCAATCGATTTCACAAAATTAACCTCATGGTCAAAAGACCAAAATCATTATAACAAATTCAATCCTATTTATGTGTAAAATAATGATCGATTTTTGATAATTTTAAAGATTCATGCCATACGTGTTCAATATGATCCATACGATAGGTAATCGGATTCGATTTGACTGCTCTTCCCTCTAAAAAATAATGACCTGATAATTCTTTATACTCTGGTTTTAAGGCGATATCAATCATAAATTGTGAAGGATAATAGGCATCAGTTCCTCGTGAAGCATGTTTTTTCCAAAAGAATTGGGCTAGTTTATTCGTTCCTTTCATGCCGATATCGGTATTAACTAAACCTGGATCAATTGCGAAAATCGGAATATATTTCATTTTATTCGCAAATCCTTTGACGAAATAAACATTGTACAATTTGGAACGCTTGTAAGCTTTGAAAATATTATAAAGGATTCTATTTTGTAAATTCTTATAATTGATACTCGCACGATAATGTGATCTTGAACTAACCACTAAAATACGTGGGTCTAAGGATTTTAACTGATATGGATACAGATAATGTGTTAAAAGAAAGGGAGCTAAATGGTTGGTTGCAAAAGTAACCTCATTACCATCTTCATTAGTATGATATCCTGATGATACACGACCGGCGACATGAAACATGATGTCAAGTCGGCCATCATAATGTTGATTAATGATTTTGATGATTTCTTGAGCTGAATCTTTAACCATTTGATTAGATCCTAAATCTCCTTTAACACCTATTAATTTACCTGAGTTAATAGAACTCATAGATGTCATCAGATGATTTATTTTTTCATCATCTCTTCCTAACCCAATGACATCAACTCCTGATTTTAACAAAAGTTCAACACAAGCCTTACCTATCCCAGAGGTTGCTCCTGTGACTAAAGCGACTTTATTCATTATGCTCACTCCTTTGATTCATTTTAACATAAAAAAAAGATGGTGTCCCATCTATGTCTTTAAACATTTAAAAACAGTAATACGATGTGCATTATGGTCAAGAAGCTCAAACCCTGTTTTTGAAGCAAGATACATCATCGTTTCTGGTGCAAAAAAAGAAATATGTGAATGATCTCTAATATAAAACCAATCAAAAAATACATCTTTATCTTTCGGATAAAATAAGGTCATCAGCGATAATATACCATCTTTTTTAATATGCTGATGAAATAATTCAAATGTCTTTAAGGGATCTTTTATATGTTCAATGACTTCTGTACATGTCATTAAATCGTATTGTTTATGTTCATATACTTTTTCTCTAGCAAAATAATAATCATAACAATCCACTTTAAAACCATGTGAGGTTAGTAGGTGTGCTAAAACAGGTTCTGGACCTGATCCAAAATCAAGAACGTCTCCATATGTCTTATATGGAAGGACACCTTGTTCAATAAAATTCATCAAGTAATTGACATAACCATGGTTGTCTAAACTATTTTCATGTCGTAAATAAATGCTTAATTCTTCCGATTCACTAATATGATTCGATTCATCTTTGGTAATGAGCAGGCAAACAGGACATTCATGAAAGAGCATTTGAAATCGAGGATGTTTAAATGATTTAGTTTTTGATCCACAGATGACACATGTATGACTCATGAAACCCCCTTAGAAGATTGATGTTATTGCGTAGTATATAATGGGTATTAAAAGTGCTGGCAATAAATTAGCCACTTTGATTTTTTTGATTTCCATAAAGTTAAGTCCAATAGCAATCAGTAAAATATTACCTACCATCGACAAGGATTGGATTAAATCAGGTGTTAATAAGGGTTGAGCTTGTCTAGCTAATAAGAAAATGGTTCCTTGATATAAAAGGACACTTCCTGCTGAAAAAATGACACCTATACCTAAAACAGATGCTAAGATCATCGCAGTCACAAAGTCTAATAGACTTTTGATAACTAGTGTACTATAGTCACCTGAAATACCATCTTTAATCGATCCAACAATTGCCATAGCGCCCACACAGAAGATGAGGGTAGCTGAGATAAATCCTTTAGCTAGTGGTGGGAGCTTATATTTGATTTCAATATTTTCTGCCCATCTATTCAATCTTAAATCGATATCAATCCATTCTCCAAATAAAGCACCAATAACAAGTGATAAAATAACTAACAGCTCTTGATGTGTGGATATGCTTCCATCTGATCCGACGATTAAAAAGTCTTTCAAAAACCAACCTAAAGAAAGTGTAATGAGACCTAAACCTAAGGCCATCATCACACTTTTTTGAATTTTATCAGGTAAACCTTTTTTTAAGACAACCCCAATCAGGGTTCCTACGATAATTGCAATCGCATTGATGAGTGTTCCCATATGTCACCTTTACCAGTAGAGTGGGTTTTCCTTAATCTGTTCATCATATAACTTGATGAATGCTTCTTTTAATGCTTTAGGTAATTCATATGTTTGATACGATAGATGGTCGTTTAATTGGTCACTATTCTTAATGCCTGGTATAACTGCAGTGATCTCTTTAAAACTTAATACAAATCCAATCGCGTATTTCGCTAAATCTTCAGCTTGTGTCATCTCTTTAAGTGTACGAATGAGTTGAGCTCTTCGTTCAATTGTTTCATCATCCCAACGAGAGCGAATGCCATCAAATTCAGAAAATTCATCATATTTGCCTGTTAACCAACCTGAATCGAGGGGTACTTTTGCAATAATTGAAATCCCTTTTTGATGGGCTTCATTGAGTAAAGGACGCGCTTCTTGGAAGAAAATGTTAAATAATATTTCAACCACATCAACATCTATATAGTCTAAGACTGTTCTAAATTCTTCATATGTATCAATGGAGACGCCATATGCACGAATCACTCCTTCCTCTTTGAGTTTTTTAAGCTCTTGGAAGTGTTGTGTTTTTCCTTCTAAGATATCCATACTTGGATTATGCAACAAGATTGAGTCTAGATAATCGGTTTGAAGTCTTTCGAGTGACTCATTAATTTGTTCTCTAAGTGAAAATACTGAAAAATCGGTTTCACCTGAAGCGGTGTGACCAAACTTAGTATTAATAACAACTTTTTCTCTATGTTCTTTAACTGCTTCTCCAATAATAGACTCTGAAAGACCATACGCATAGCCAGGTGCAGTATCGAAAAAGTTAATGCCCGATTGAACAGCTTCTTTAACGAGACTTACGCCATCTTCAATCGCCATATGACCCCAAAAATCCGTATTTCCAAGTTGCCATGCTCCAAAACCTAATCGATTGATGTATTTATGTGTGTTGGCATATTTTTTCGCCATAAACATACCTCCATATTCATCTATTTTCATTCTATCATATCTTTTATGTACTCTGCTTATTTTTCTTTCATGTTAAAATGAAGAGGGTGATAGCATGAAAGAAATAGTTATTGATCAATTATATATTGAAACCACGAAAGATGAACGGATGATTCGTATTTTATTGCCTGATGATTATCATCAATCAACTAAGCATTATGGTGTCATTTACATGCATGATGGACAAAATCTTTTCGAAGATCAAACCTCATATGGTGGTCATTCATGGGGCATTTATGAATCCAAAAAAAGCTTAGTTGAAGATGAGGGATATGACGATATGATTATCGTCGGTATTGACAACTCTCCTTTACGTTTTGATGAATATAGTCCTTGGCCTTGTACCTTCCCATTAAGTGATCGAAATATCTTAAATGGTGGGGGATTGGGTCATCTTTATGGAGATTTTCTCATATCAAAAGTTATTCCACATATAGAAAAAAACTATCGAACAAAAAAAGATATTCGGTTTATTGCTGGAAGTTCAATGGGAGCTTATATTTCTCAGTATATGATTTCAACATATCCCGATATGTTCTTAGGAGCAGGTATTTTTTCACTCGCTTCTTGGTTTAATGAACATGATTTTCTAAACTATGTCAAAGAACAACATTTACATACATCTCATCTCTTTTTTATCTCCATAGGTAAACATGAGACGAGCAGCGAAACGATTAGTGATTTTGATGAGATTTATTTACAAAATAGTCGACATTTAAGAGATTTACTTACTGCTAAGCAAGTGAAAAACATTGATTATCTTGAAACAGATGATGTCCACAATGAATTAGCATGGAGAAAAGTTTTCCCTCGATTTTATCGTTTTATCAATCAAAAAGCCAAATGACCTTAGTCATCTGGCTATTTTTTTGACATCCATTCGAGTGCTTTTTCAAGATATTTATCCCAAAATGACCACTCATGAGCACCTTTATCGATGACAAATTCATGTGTGATGTGGTGTTCTTTAAGATAAGTATGATATTTTTGATTCGAATCAAATAAGAAATCTTCAGATCCACAGGCTATATAAAACTCTGGGATTGATCGTCGATTATCAATCAATTTTTGACTTAAATAAAATAAATCGTGTTTTGTTTTTTCAACATCTTTTTTTCCGAAAACCGAATCAAACATAATCTTTCTTCCGGATTCTCGGGTGATTTGATAAATATGATGAATATCAAGTGCACCAGAAAGTGAAAAAGCTTTATGATATTTGTTTGGATAAAGAAGAGCTGATTTAATAGCTCCATACCCACCCATCGAAAGACCACCTATAAATCGGTCTTCTTTTTTCGTTGATAGAGGGAACGTGTTTTCCATCACTTCAGGTAGCTCTTTTGTGATAAAAGATAAATAACGATGGCCATAGGTTGTGTCTGTATAATAACTATTTTGAACAGCAGGCATGATGATCGCATAACGATATGGCCAATTATATCGTTCAACCGAAGAAAAACGTAACCAATCGGTATGATCACCTATATAACCATGGAGTAAATAAAGTGTTTTTAACTTTTCTTTCTTTTGAATAGGTTCTGGTAAAATGATATTCACAGTCACATTTAAATCTAATAACTGAGAACGAAATGTATAATTTAGCAATGCCATGATATGCACCTCAAGCTTTCAAAAGTTATTATAACATAAATAAAAAAAAGGCGTCCTAATGTCTTGGGGGGGTGTAGACATTAGGACTCGTTTCACGGGTTCTATCTACGAAAGGTAGATTGAACACAATTATTATATACTAGCAAATGACAGTTGTCAACCGATTTAATTAATAATTAATAATTTTTTATATGGATTGTTTTAGCTCGGATGACATCACATTTTTACGTTCAATTTTTGGGTGAAGAGCTTTCATTTGATGCTGAATAAAAAGCTCAATACCTATCGCAATTAAGATTAAGATGAGGGTCCAGGCAAACACATCTTGATACATTAAATTTACTTTGGCTAAATATAATTCATTTCCGATGGAGTTTTTTGTTTGTGAGAGATACTCAGCCATCACTAAGACTTTTAATCCTAAACTAAATGATTGTAGAAAAGATAGAAAGATATGTGATTTAATTTGTGGTATATAAAAACCAAAGGTCATATAAAACATGTGTTTTTCTTCAAGTTTAATGACATCAATCAGCTCATGATTGATATCTGATAAACCTTGATATACGGCTTGATAAATGATTGGGAATACCATGAAAAAAGTAATGGCATATGGTGTCCAGGAATATCCTAAAATGATGAGTAAGATAACAACAATCGAAATCACAGGAATCGTTCTTAAAATAGTGACATAGGGCTTCATGAATTGTCCAAATGAAGGACGAAAGTGTGAAACAAATGCTAAAATCATGCCTATACCAGCTGATAGAAAAATAGCGATAAACAATCGAATCAATGTTGAACCTAAAATAAATATAGCTTTGACTGAGAATAATATCTCAAAAAAGCGACGAAAAACAATCAGTGGAGATGGCAAAATTAGATCATGTCCGATGAGGATATAAAGTAAAAACCATATCCCTAATAAAAAGGCAATGGAAATGAGATAAATCCATCTTTTTTTCATGATGATCCTCCGTAGAAAGCATCATTTGGTAAAACATGGTTGATGAGCTGTGGTTGATAATTAAGAATATGTTGGAAAAGCATGTCAACTTTTGGTTTAGCTGTTAAAGATGAAATAAATTCAATTTGATTCGATGTAAAAACCGAAGCTAAAACATCTTCAGACCATGTAATTCCAAAGGTATTAGCTAAAATAATCATCTCTTGTTGATGCGTTAAAAGACGAGAAACGGATATTTCAAGATCGTTTTTAATTATGTTTTTTTGTTGTTCACTCAATCTTTTATGTACAAATACACCGGCTTGAGGAAGTTCATGATGAAGTGATGCAGCTTGATATAAATCATGCAATTCAAAACCATTGAATGCTTGATTTGATAAACGTAGTTGCGTATAAGATGGATCTGAGATTAATACGATTTTTTGTGGATGAAGAACCGCTTCTGCTGCAGCTGAAGGAAGTGAATCCACATATTCTAATGAAAGATTTAATTGATAAAAATCATTGATTACATTCATTAAGATATCAGAAACCTGATTTCTACCAAAAACAACAATAGTTTGATCTTTAATCGTATCTAATGATAAAGGTCTTTCTGAAATTAAAAAGTAATTACCCCATGTGACAACACCCAGGAGTGTATAGTCATCTTTAGATTGATAAAACCTCGCTCCTAAATTAACAGGTGCAAAAATAACATCATGTGATGCTGATCCAAAAGCGGCTACTAATGGATCAGCACCGATGACAACATCCACATGATATGTATCTTTGTTTTTTTGTAAATTGAGTTGTGAGAGTTGTGGGTTACCAAATGGAACAAGGATTGTAATCGTATCAGTTTTTGTACAACCCACAAGAAAGCTCAGTAGAACGAGTAAAATGAGTTTTTTAAGCATGATTAGATATGTTGATAAAATTCTCTTTTCTTATAATGTGTATGTAGGAGTTCATGTGATTTATGTGAATTTGGATGTTCTAAGAAATCTTTGTATAATCGCATCACAGACTGATTTAAGTGTGATTTACGAAGGGATGATTTTTCATCAATATTATATAAGACAGATGCTCTAAGACCTCTAACATCTAGCTTCTCATACATTTGTGCGGGTACGATAGGTTGTCCACCACCATTGATACATCCACCTGTACATCCCATGATTTCAACAAAATGATAGGTTTTATTTCCGCGTTTTAAATCCTCCATGAATGACTTGATTGCGTTACCACCATGGACGACTGCCACTCGAATTTGTTGACCTTTGATTGTATAGGTTGCTTCTTTAATATCTGCATTACCTCTAAGCTCTTTAAATTCAATGGGTGTTGATTTTTCTTCTAAAATCTCAGTAACCGTACGAAGTGCTGCTTCCATCACGCCACCGGTTGCTCCAAAGATAGTTCCTGCTCCTGTATATTCTGCAAGCTCTCCAAACGGCTTAATTGGTTTTAAATCTCTAAAAGGAATTTGACGACGTTTGATTAAACGAGCAAGCTCTCTTGTGGTTAAAACGATATCCACATCTTGATAACCATCACGACCCATATCATCTCTTCTTGCTTCTGCTTTCTTAGCAATACAAGGCATAATTGAAACAGAGACTATATTTTTTGGATCAATTTCCAATTTTTGAGCATAATATGTTTTAATGAGTGCTCCTGCCATTTGTTGTGGAGATTTACATGTCGAAAGATTAGGAATAAATTCTGGATAATAAAGCTCTAAATAATTGACCCAACCTGGTGAACAAGAGGTAAACATTGGAAATTTACCATCATGTTGTAAACGATTGATAAACTCAGTTCCTTCTTCTAATATGGTTAAATCTGCAGTGAAGTTTGTGTCCATGATTTGATGGACGCCTAAACGTTGAAGAGCTGCAAACATTTTACCTTCAACATTAGTTCCAATGGGATAACCAAACTCTTCGCCAAGCGTTGCACGAACGGATGGTGCAACTTGGACAATAATCGTTTTGCTTGGGTCACGAAGAGCTTTTTCTAAAACTTTAATATCATCTTTTTCTCGTAGTGCTCCTGTAGGACAGGCTTGTATACATTTACCACAATATATACAACCAGCGTCTTCAAGATTATGGAATAAAGCAGGTCCAATATATGTTTCTGTTCCACGCTCATTAAAATTTAAGATACCTAATCCTGATTGTTTCTCACATGCAGACACACAACGTCCACACAAAATGCATTTTGTAGAATCAACGACCATTACTCCGGATGAATCAGAAAAATAGAGAGGTGCATCATGAGGTCCGTAAATATGTTTGAGTTCATTTTCTACTGAATATCTTCTCAGTAAATCTAAAAATTCACAATTATCTTCTCTTGAACAGTTATAACATTCAAAATGATGCTTATGTGATAAAAGCTCTAAGTTCATGGATACGGTTTGATAGATCTCTAAATCATCAGTAATAATGTTCATTTGATCTTCAACCAATGTTTTACATGCAGGAACCATGCGTTTTTGACCTTCAAGTTTCACTGAACATACACGACAATTGCCTTCTTCATGAATGCCTTCAAGGAAGCATAAACGAGGAATAAAAATACCTTCTTTTTCTGCTGCTTTTAAGATGGTAGTTCCTGACTCAACAATGATAGGTTTTCCATTAATTGTCAAATGTTTATATGTTTTCATGCATGTACCTCTCTTTTAAGTGGTGTTGATGAAATAGCTGACACTGGACATGCTTTCTTACATGCACCACAACGGATACATAAGTTATCATCAATCACATGTAATTGCTTAGGCCATCCTGAAATGGCATTCGTCGGACAGCTTCTAGCACATTTTGTACATCCAATACAGTTTTCATCGATAACGAAGTGTGTGAGTTCGCGACATACGCCAGCTGGACAAGCATGATCTTTAACGTGTGCAATATATTCATCTCTAAAGTGTTTTAATGTTGAAATAACAGGGTTAGGTGCTGTTTGACCTAAACCACATAATGATGTGTTTTGAACAAGTGCAGCAAGCGCTTCAAGTTCTTCAATATCTTTCATCGTTCCATGTCCTTCACAAATACGATTTAAGATATCTAACATTTGTTTAGTTCCTTCACGACATGGCGTACATTTACCACATGATTCATCCACCGTAAAATCGAGGTAGAATCTTGCAACGTCAACCATACAGTTATCTTCATCCATAATGATCATACCACCTGATCCCATCATCGAACCAAGTGCTGTTAAGTTTTCAAAATCGATGGGTGTATCTAAGTCTTTAGCTGTAATACATCCACCTGATGGTCCCCCTGTTTGAATTGCTTTAAATTTACGTTTATTAGGAATGCCTCCACCGATGTCGTAGACAATTTCTCTAAGGGTTGTTCCCATAGGTACTTCTACTAAACCTGTATTAACAATCTTTCCACCTAAAGCAAATACTTTTGTTCCACTTGATTTTTCTGTACCAATCGATTTAAACCAATCAGCTCCTTTTTGGAAAATCACTGGGATATTAGCAAATGTTTCAACGTTATTTACATTCGTTGGCATGCCCCATAAACCCTTAACTGCTGGAAATGGAGGTTTCAATCTTGGCATCCCACGATAACCTTCTATAGAAGCGATTAAAGCTGTTTCTTCACCACAAACGAAAGCACCTGCACCAAGTCGAATATCAATATTAAATGAGAATTCAGATCCAAATAACTTATCTCCTAAAAGTCGATAAGATTTGGCTTGATTAATGGCATGTTGTAATCTTTCAACAGCCACTGGATATTCAGCTCTTACGTAAATATAGCCTTGATTTGCACCAATCGCATATCCACATATAGCCATTGCCTCTAATACTGAGTGTGGATCTCCTTCAAGAATTGCACGGTCCATAAATGCACCTGGATCTCCCTCATCTGCATTACAAATTACATATTTTTGAGGTGATGATTGGTTATACGCAAATTGCCATTTCTTTCCTGTGGGGAATCCACCACCACCACGTCCTCTGAGTCCTGATTTTATGACTTCATCAATGACTTGTTGAGGTGTTAAAGTGGCTAAAATTTGACCAAGTGCCATATAGCCATCTTTTGCAATATACTCAGTAATATCTAAAGGATTAATATTTCCACAATTTCTTAAAGCAATTCTTTTTTGCTTACTATAAAATTTAAGTTGCTGTATATTTTGAATTTTCTTTTTATCGACAGGATCTTTAACTAAAAGACGTTCAACTACACGACCTTTAAATAAATGTTCTTCAACAATTTCTTTCACATCAGCAACCGAAACATGAGAATAAAATGTTTCATCTGGATAAATAACGATAACAGGTCCCTTTTCACATAAACCAAAACATCCTGTTAAAACAAGACCTACTTCTTTATCAAGATTTCTTAAAACAAGTTCTTCTTCAAATGCATGTTTAATCTCTTTTGAGCTAGAGCTTAAACATCCTGTACCACCACAGATTAAGACTTGAACACGTTCTAACATTGCATCTACCTAACCTTTCTTTGTTGTCAGTAGATATTTTGTAATGGGTTGATGATTCAAAATATGTGACTCAAAAATATCTTCAACAAGTTCTTTTGTCAGTGAGCAATAAATAAACGATTGACCAGATTCATCAATCAATTCTGCCATAGGTTCATATGCACATTCACCCATGCAACCGACTTGTGTGATGCTCACATTTTTCACTTCGTTTTTTTCGACCAATTCTAAAAAATGCGATAAAATAGCTTTTGCTCCTGAAGCTATACCGCATGTTCCCATACCAACTTGAACACGGATGCCACCTTCTACATAACGCATGGTCATTTTTTTCAGTGCTTCGTCTCTAAGTCGTTTTAAATCTTCTAATGATTTCATGTTATACCTCGTATCGTATTAATTTCTTCGTTTATGGATTGAATAAGTGCCTTCATTACAGAAAAAGTCTGTAAAGCATCACCTAGAATTTCTTTAATCTCCTTTAAATGATAACGGTAAATCTCTTCATGTTTTTGATAAATAAAAACAAAATCTTTGACATCTTGATGAATGCTGATGAAATAAACAAGTTCACCAATATCACCGATGTCAGGTAAATCGATATGAGATAGATCAAATGACATCATCAGTGTTGTTCCCTGATGTTTTTTTGAGGTCAATTTCATTGATCCATTAGTCTGTTCAAGGAGCATTTTCATCATAGATAAGCCCAATCCAACCCTTCGGGTTGTTCTAGAGGAATAAAAAGGAGATAGTGCTCGATCCAATTCATCTTCTGTCATGCCACATCCATCATCTATAATACTTACATGTAGATGATTGGATTCAACCATACTTAAGGTGATGGTTTCTGATTTGGCAGCAATCGAGTTTTGAACTAAATCAAGAAAATAAGTACACAAATTATCCATGATGAAAATACCTAAAAAGAGCGTCTATACTAAGTTCGTTGAGTTCAATAAAGTTATGCATACTTTTCTCGGAAATATCCAAAATCTGATGTGCATCTGAATTCATGAGTATATGATATCGGTCTAAATAATGATAATCGATAAATGATTCCGATACATGTTTAGTCAATTCAACAAAATGAAGTGGATATGAATGACAATATGCGAGACCACTGTGTTTTGTTCGATCAAGATGTGCGTATCCTATCATATATTCAAAAGATTCATTAAGTATGTCTAATAACGCACGAAAAGAGAGTTGTGTTGGTGCAGTTAAGAGTTTCGGAATCGTGTAGATCGTTTCATCATCCATATTCGTTAATGATTGTTCGTTATAAATCGATAGATCTAATTCTTGTATGGAAATATAAGGCTCTAAAATATCATCAAAACGTAAGGCTTCATGAACATTTTTAAAATAGATAAGAACATGAAATCCTTCTTGAACTTCGACTTCTATACCTGGAACAAATAATAAATCATATGATTGTGCAATTTCTTCGCATATTGGAAGTTGTTTTGCTGAATTATGGTCAGTGACTGCGATGATATTTAAGCCTTTAAGTGTTGCCATATTAAAGATATTATGAGGTGTCATCAACACATCTGCACATGGTGATAACACTGAATGGATGTGAAGATCATAATAATATCTCATATGAACCCCCTTTGATAAAGATCAATGATGACTTCATGTTCATGTAGTTTAGTGGATATGATACATATACCTTCATCATTCGCTTTATCAATCATTGCTTTAGCTATTGGTTTGTGTGAACATATAATGATGCATGGTAGATCAATCATCACAGCAACCGCTATGGTGTTTAAGTTAGAAATAATGGTGAGTAAGATATTGCCTGATTTAGCAGCATGAATCGCTTGACTTAATAAATCTGTCGCATAAAGACCCTTAAAATCGTTATCAAGTAGTTGTTCATCAGTGATGGATATATACTGATCATTCATGAGTTCTGTAATTTTCACGACACTCACCTGTTCGATAAAACGTTAAAACGAGATCAGTTCCTTCATGTGTGGAAGTGATATCCATGATATCCGCAGATTTTTTAATATTCGATAAACCCATCCCAGCACCAAAACCATTCATATGGTCAACCTCTGTTGCTGTTGAATATCCCTCTTGCATCGCTTGTTCGATATCTAAGATCCCAGGACCGTCATCATGAAACTCAAGACGAATGATATCATCATCCATATAAAAGATAGCATATCCTCCAACTGAATGAATGACAACATTAATTTCAGCTTCATAAGAAGCTGAACATACTCTTTTCATGAGTGATCGACAAAGGTTTATTGATTTCAATGTACGTTTAATATCTGAAGATGCTCTTCCCGCTAAATCATAATTTTTAGCGATGATTTGATATTCTTTTTCTACCATTGCTCGTTATAGGTAATGCCTTTTATTCCATCTTTGAATAATTTTCCACTAAAATTAAACATGGTTTCTTCAGTAGATAGTAATAAGACATTTGATTCAATCGCTAAATCAACAACTTTAATTGAAGGCATTTTTCCACGAACTAAAATAACGACATCAACATCTAGCATTTCAGCTGTACGAATGGATTGATTGGTGGATAAACCTGTAATTAGAATGCTTTCTTCAAGAATACGAGGATCCTTAACTGAATTTAAAATAATGAGTGCGTCACTCATTAAATCTGAACAAAATCCGTATTTGACTTCTTTTTCTTTAAGTAAGGTTGGTGTATAAACTTTACAATTGTATGTTTTAATGATTTCAGAAAGCTTCATTTGATCGCTTCCTTCATTTCTTTAAGTGTTTCTTTCACTTTTGATATATTCGCATTACCTACGATACGTTCACCTACAGAAAAAACAGGTGCTAAGCCACATGCTCCAATACAACGGGTTGCTTGAAGTGTATATTCACCATCTTTTGTTGTTTGACCTTCTTTAATCTTTAGTTCGTCTTCTATCGTATCAAGTATGGTTTGTGAACCCCTGACATAGCAAGCTGTTCCTAAACAAACACCAATCGTTTTTCTACCTTTAGGTGTAATGGAAAAATTGCCGTAGAAAGTAACTACGCCATTAATCTTAGCAATACTTTCATTAAGTTCTTTAGAGATGATTTTTTGAATCCTTAAAGGGATATGACCAAAAATATGCTGAGCATCGTGTAATGTCGGCATGAGTGGACCTTGCAACTTCTTATTTTTTTCGAGTTGCGTGTAAAAAAGAGCAAGTTTCTCACTTGTGATATGTGAATTCGCATTCATGTGTGTACTCCTATTCAATTGAATCGTTAATTTCAACTTCATTATAACACTTATATTTTAAAATGGAAGAGCCTTTTTATTTTTAATTTATTATTTACAAATGATAACGTTTTCTAAGTCTTTATCTACAGATAAGATTTATATATAGGTATGTTAAATAATTGAGTCTATGATAGAGATAACGTTTTACGATATCATACTAACACCATCATCATCTATGTGTATTTGAGTTAATCATTGTCCTAGATTAAATAACAAAAAATGCCCAATAAGGGCATAAATTTGTGTAATTAGCTCGTTTTTTCGAACCAATTCAAGATTAATTTGGAGTCTCTGTTAACCTTAAAGGGTTGAGTTTTTTGGGGCTCTTTAACCTTAACTGGTAAGAATTTGCCAAATCAAGAAAAATCGAGTAAGTAGTGGTATCCATGGGTAAATCATGGAAAATAGTTGACCTACTACAACTGGTAAGAAAATGACCTAAAGTGGAAAATAGTGGAAAAATCCAGAAAGTAATTACCTAGAATTCCCCATTGCACTTTACGACTTAAAACCAATTTACATAATGAAGTGTAACATATTTGCATTGACTCTGTTGTTGCTATGGCTTGTATTGAACTCATATATTTGCAAATAGAAAAGAGCTTCCGATAGAAACTCTCTTCATGTTTTCGCTTCTTGATACAAATGAACTGTGTAATTTTTTGCAATTCTTGACAATATACTTAAAACAATGGGTTTTCTACAAGAAAGTAATATATATAATACACTATAATCGCAAGACCTATTACCTTAATATAATAGACTAAAAAATTGCTCCTGTTTTTAAATATACGTTTACCAACAATTTCAAGCGAATCAATAAAATATACGATAATAAACATCATTCCAAAGGTGAATAATATACCCAACAGTGTCATATTATACCCAATAAAAATTGCTAAAATATGAATAGAAAAAGCCAATAATGCCAGTATAATTATTAACTCACTCATCTTACTATGAATTTTTTTCATTTCATTGACTGTAAAGCATTATAGATAATACTACAGCTACTGTAATACCAATCAATATTGCACATATTAGTAAGATTTTGAAACCGATACTTAGCTCTTTAATTGACTTTGCGAACTTTTCTTTGTCCTTTGTTATCTGGATTATTGTTAAAACTATCACTATTATAATAAGTGAAACATTGAATATGATATGAGTAACTACATCTGTGATGAAATATCCGCTATTCAATACAAGCAATATCATAGCAACTGGTACCAAAGACTTTAATAACTTCTTTATCTTCACTATATCTACCTTCATCACTTAATTTTTCTTACAAGAATTAATCCAAAATTAAATAAACCATACTTTCTAGATTCAAACTCTCTTCATGTTTCTCTCAACTTTTATCCGAACTATCTATTGATTCTAAACTTATACTTTCTAGTTCTTTTTGAATCTCTATGATTATAGCTCTGTTCTGAATCATTGCATTACGGTAAAATAAAACATAGCAAACTATATCTATAATCAAAATAGCTAGTGGGAGCAAGAAAACATTAAACCTACCGTTTTTCCAAGTACCATTTTCTGGAATAGATGAATGGTACTGAATAATAGAATAGGCAAGAACCGGTATGAATACCACAAACAAAAATGCATATGAGAAATTTCTCTTGAGTAAATTTAATTGTTTTATTAACTTATTATATTGATTCATTTCATATTCTCCTAAGCAAAGATATATCCATCTAAATTACCATCGATCTTATCAAGCCACTTTGCTATTGTTACTCCTATTCCATCGCCAACACTACGCAATACAACAATAACTAATGCAGTCACCACGGATTGAATCAAACTTCTTGTTGCATTTATAAATAAGGTTTTTACTATTAACGTTAATGCTAAAGGTGCAATCTTTTTCAAAGCTTTTTGACCAATGGGGCCAAGCAAACGAGCAATTCTTAGAGTCTTAGAAAATGTTAATAGAGCAGGTGTAATTAGCATTAACAATTCTATCATAAGACCTATGCTTTGAACACTGTTCCATGTATTTTGACCAAAACTTAGATACCCACTTGGATCAATATTCATAATTGGATTATTGACTGCGTAAGCATACATATTTGTTGATAGTATATCACCTTCGAGACCTAATAGTCCATCACTATTAATAAATCTTCCAATCACAGGGTTATAATATCTACTATTTAAGTAATACATCCCAATTTCAGAGTCATATCGATATCCACGATATGTGTATGAATTAATTGCTGCGATATGCGCATAACCAGATGTCACATCAGTTTTGATGATATTTCCGTATGCATCATAAACATAGTGAACAACGGTTGTTCCATTCGCATTTAAGATATGAGAGATATCACCTAATTGATTTCTTAAGAAGAAATAATCTTCTTCATTGTTAGTGATATTTACATTAGGATCATACGTAAAACCGATTAGCTTGCCATCGTAGTCATATGTATAAATTATAGCATAGGTTCCATCTGTTTCATAGATGACTTTGTCACCATCTAATGTATAGGAAATGGTTTGGGATCCTTGAGTGATTTTATCTATCTTTTTACTTGTACGATATCCCTGATCATTATACGTGTAACTGATAACAACGACAGGAACAGCACTCCCTTGTTGAAAGACTGTGATTTTACTGAGTTCTCTTCCCTGCCATTCAAGTGTTGCATATGTGTAGATGGATCCTTCAAACAAGAAGTTTGTAATATGAATCGGATTACCTTGAGCATCATATGTATATTCTTGTATAGGAACTACTGTTTGAGGTACACCATTGATGTAGTCAATTTCACCATAACTAGTAAGTTGGTCTTGCCATGTTGCATCATAAGAGTAATGAACATGACTTTGAGGAGTAATCAGTTGTCCAGTAGGATTACCAACTTTAAATACAATTCTAAACGTAAGGTTATAGAACATGCCATCATTGACTGTATAAGTTCGATAATAATAACCTTCTTGATTGATATTTAAATTTGAGTAAGTCATATTGGTTATTAATCCCATAACAAATGTTTCATTTGTAAGATCATAATAGTTAAATGTAATTGATGGTGATTGTCCTAGATTGAGTTCGTAAATGCTTTGATATGTTTTACTTCCATTATAAAACATCGTTAAATCCATAAATCCACTACTTTGTTGATAAAAACTTGGTATAACAGGATCGGTATATTCATTTTGTCCATACAGATATGTCTTTACATCTGTAATATTCCCTCTTTTGTCATATTTATAGAACTTCGTGAAATTCGTTTCTGACAGCGTTGATGCTGTATAATTATAGTCTCTTGAATCTTCAACTATCAATTGATTGAGTGCATCGTATTCATAGTCTCTTCTTAATTTAGGTGTCGTTAGTGCGTCACCTTCATAATACTCTTCACGGATTATATTGCCTATGTTGTCATAATTATATGTATATCTATAATCAATACCAGCACCATTAACTTCATAGGAAATTTGATTGATTCTCAGGGTGTTACCTGAATAAACAAAGTTTTGTTTTACGTTAAAATTACTTCCTGTCAAATAAATATATTGAAGTCTTCTTAATGCTGTTGTTTCATAATTATACTCTTTGGCTATTTGGTTTAAAGCTTTTGTTGTATATGTTGTTTTATCATATAAGCTTGTTTGATCTGTACATTCACTTCCTTCTAACACAAAGCATTTATCATGAAAGTAGTTTGTAGTTGATTTTGTCCCATCAATTTCAAAGTATAAAGAAGTTAAGTTCCCAGAATTGTCATACACATACTTTATGACATTCCCTTCATTATCGACAACTTGAATGAGATTTCCACTTACATCATATGTATAATACTCACTCGAAATAATGACTCCATTTTCAAGTGTGTTGTAAACAGCTATTCTGCCTTCATGGTCATATTGATATGAGAACTTGTCAATAAAACTGCCTCCAATTTTTTTAAACTGAACCGTTGAGACTTGATCCTTATCATCATAGATAAATTTGAAAGTATCTCCGTTACCATAAATCTGCTCTGAAATCTTATCCGTATAGTAACTTCCATACATCACGTATGAATAAGTCATTAAGCTTTGACTATTGACTGCAATACTTTCCATTCGACCTTGGTCATCATAACTAATTTCATAGAAGTAATTCGTTCCTAGGATAATTTTCCATAGACGATCTTCACTATCATACATATATTCAACTAGTGCATGTTCATCACCAGTCGTATAATTCTGATAATTATCAACAGCAACAACCTTTATCAGTTTACCAGTATTATCATAAAGATAATGAGTGTCTTGACCTTTAGCGTTTTCTATGGCTTGTAACAATCCGTTTAATGTGTTATGGTAATGTTTTGTTTGCTTACCAAACTCATCTGTTTTGACAGACACGAATTGATTTAGATGTGTATATGATGTGGAATTAGAAAAGTATGAGCTACCTGATCCTACTGTCATTGTTGTGACTTGCCCATCATTGTTATAAGTGAATCCAGAAGTAACATTATTGATGTTTAGTCCATCTACTCTTTCTTTTGTATCCGATGAAATCGCAATACTGGTACCATCTGAGAATTCAACATCTGTTGGTATTGATGGATAATCTTTAACATCATCATATCCATAGTCAGTTCTCTCACCACTAGAAGTTGATGTGGCTGTTAGGTTCCCATAGAAACTTTCATACTCGTAGTTGACATAAGCGCTTTCAAAGAAGATCTGCAATCCATCAAAATACACTGTACCTTCTCCTTTATACTCAAAAAAGACATTAACCCAATAGGTATCCACATCAGGCATTGTAACTTTATCAAATGCATATTGCCAACCTTCAATTGATGAGTCAAAATCAATGTACTCGCTCTTAATAATGGTTGCATCATACTCTGGTCCCCAAACATATCTTACTGTAGAAACAAAATCGACTCGAATTCTAAATTTTCGATCATTTCCACTCGTGAAATCTGCTTCTGTCATCGTCGTAGGAACACCTGATGATTTTGCCCATGCACCGATAACGAGTTGTCCTTTTTCTTGATATGCAGTTGTATCAAGAAAGTTTGATATACTTGTCGTTGCTGATCTGGTTGTTAACCCTGAACCATTAATTGCGATCGCATAATCACCTAATACGCTTGAATAAAGATCATTGAGTGTTCCAGAAATATTCGTTCGGTTCACATATGTTGAATTGCTGAAAAGCCAGCCTTGTACATTTCCATAGATATCAGCTCTTTCAAAAGATGGATTATCAATCATATTTGTACGATTGTCAATAAACCCTTTATAGATTTCTATATTATCAAAAAATGCTCTTCCATATGAATGGTTTATTAATGATATCGACAATGGTGTGTTATCACTATTGATTCCAAATGTCATAGTTACTTTAGTCCATTCACCATTTGGTGTAACATAAGTCACTGCTCCACCATAATCATGTCCATTTACTGCAATCCACACGTTGTTTGAATTTGATTCATTCTTGACATAACCAGTAAGTGTATAAGCTCCTTCATTAAGAATGATGGTTTGCTTGAAACGCCCTGTGTCTATGTTATTGGCATTAATCATCGCTGAAAAATTTCCAAACAGCGCTTCTCTATCTGATTGAACTTGACGATCTAGCTCTCTTATTTCGCCACTATCATCATAATATCTCCAATTGACATCCATATTAATACCATTATATTCAAATCCACTGTTACTAACTGGATTAAATAAATTAGATTGAGGAGAGGATTGCTTGATGAGTTTATGATTATGGTGATAGTTAGGTGCACCATTAATAAACAGATATTGATTATTTGTTACACCTTCTGAACTAAATAAATTTAGGTATTTAAAGGACTGAGCATTTCCCATACTATCCAGTATATTGACGGTATGCCCAAAATCATCAAACTTGTAACTAACGAAATTACCAGTATGATCTGATATGGTTGTTTCTCTAAGTTGATATTGATATGAAATTTCCGCATAGTCAAAGGTACTAAACATAGATTTAATTGAGGAAACTTTATTTGTTGATCCAACATATGAATACTCAATTCTTTCTCGATTTTCAATGTATTTTGCCTTGATACGACCACTTGCATCATAATCATATTTTAATACAAAATCAAGTGCCATGTTTTGAGTTGCATCGTAGTTCTTTCGATAACTTAGGGTGAGTTCATAATCTCCTGAACCATCTGTTTTTAACTCATAACTATAAAGTACTTCTTCTAATAAATGTGGACTAACACTTCCACTTTGATATACATAAAGTTCTGATTTTGTGATAACTCCATTCGTGAATGTATTTTCTATAGTGTTACCTGAACTGTCAGTAACCTTTGTAACAAGGTTTTTATTTGTCGTATTTCTTGTAATTGTTAATGTTTGATTTGTTCCTTTATTCTCAATTAATGTCAAATAACCATTACTGTCATAATTAGATTGGACATTATTACTACTTAGTATGAAAAATGTATCACTTTGACCAGATTTAGAGGAACGAACTAGGATGTCTCCCGAACCATCCTCTGCGATGTAACATGTGTATGTATATGAAGTTGGGACTGGTAAAAACCTACTATCACATGTAGTTGAGTGATAGTAAACAATATTTCCTGTATAATCTTTTGAGTAGTATCGACCAATATACGAGTCAAACATCACACGGGTGTTATAAATACTATTCCATCCCTTATAATAACCAATGTTTGATGCTTTATCATTGATGTTATAGCCAAAACTCAAAGTTAATGATTGTTTTTCTGTAGAATATTCTAAGTCATTTCTAACAATATTTAGTAAACCTGTAAAGTCGGAAACATACCCTGTTGAGTTTTTTCCTACTTGTTGTGAGTTATATGTCCAATAATCTTTTATACCTGCTGGATCAATATAACCGATTTCAATAACTGGATCATTTGTTGTTCCGGCTGCTTCCATGGAGTATACAGAATTATAAGCTCCATAGTTAGATTTATCTCTAATTGTAAACCCTGATGTTCTTGTATTTCCGGTTGCTTGCCACTCACGTACCGCTTTAGTAATATTAAACACATAAAGACTATTATTATCGACAATATGATAATCCGTCATTTCAGTTGATGTTGAAGGCTTTGTATTCCACGTGACTGTACTAGCTGTAAAATTTGTATTGTTTTTATAAAGTCCTATCGTTCTACCAGTAGTTCCAACAGATTTGGTAAGCTTCAATGTTGAATATGTAATCTGTTTGTCCATCACTTGGTTTGGTAGATAAAAATATAATAATCCTTGATATTCGCTTGTTGACATTACACTTGATACTCTCATGTATGGTACTGAAGAGTAATTTGTGGTTGGATAATCCTTAGCTACATCAGTATCGTAAATTAAAATCGATTGTGTTGAACTTATAATAGTAGGGTCTATAACAACTGGATAACTAGCATTTTTTAACCAACTCTCATCTACACTTAATTTAATTTGATAAACATTTTTTTTAGTTTGAGTTATTGAAGTGTAGACATTTTTCGTAATATCTCCTTTGTTATCAAAAGCAAATAGATCTGTGAAATTGAAAATCTCTAGACCATCATCATTAATAAATGAGACCTGAGCTTCCTCTTCAATTAGGATTAGATTACTTAAGGTATATTCAAAGTTGATTTCAAAATTTTCTATGTATTGGTTTAGGATAATATTTTCTTTGATGTTATTACCGTTAATGATGTATTCCAAGTTAACATGCTTCATAATATTGCTATACATGACTTGTTGACTTCTATTGGTGAGCTGTTTCATGTTCTGTGACTTAGATACATTTTGTGCAGTTTCAACTGTTGATCTACTAGTATTAATTACTTTCCAATCAATTGCATATTCATCCATTTCAAGTTTGATTTTCTTGCTTCCATCAAGTTGCTTTGGTAACTTAAATGAAAAGGCATTATTCTTATTGGCGTATTCAGCAGTTTTTGCGTCATAACTAAGTGAGTTGTCAATATCCTTAAACACACCATTTTCTAGATAATGTACTGAATCGTTATAAACCGCAACTACAAAACTACCATCTTCACGTCTAAATGTCTTTGTATTGTCAGTTCTTAACTCACTCACCTCATCAACAAGTTTGATGTCTCTATATGCAAATGTTGAATCTGTAGTTGAGGGATATTCTTTTTCATTTAGGACAATTTTTTCCTGTTCCTCATAACTCATTGCACTTACTTGAAATGCATTTTGAGGAACTAAACTAACTAACTGACCCAATAATGCCAAAAAAACAAGAAATTTCTTGCTTGCATCGATAAGTCTAACAAAAATCAAGATCTGTTTGTCATTTACAGCTTTCTTTTTGAACATATTCAATTTTCCCCTTTAACGAATATTTACACTACTCTTTATGTCTATTTTACATATGGATTGTCAATATAAACAGGGCGTATATGTCCTATTCGTAAGAAAATGTGAGGAAATTCTTGGTTTTTTAGAATTATTGATTTGAAACTTAATATTAGTGAATGAACTTTACTTTTTTAGGTTGTATATAGTAGATTCAATCTGTGTGATTATCCATCCATTAATATCTCCATAATGTTCAAGGATGTGTTCTTTAGCAAGATTTCCTAAATCATTTAGAATTTTTTCTTGTGCGTACCTTAACGCATAACTTTGTGCCTTATCATCAAACTTATCTTTCTTTTTCAAATTTTCAACATATGTTTGAAAGACATAAGACACATTGGTAGATACAATCTGATTTATTTCTTCAACCACTTTTTTGGTTTCATCGTCTTTAATTCTTCCATTAATCCACTGAGTTAGCTTTGCACCTAATAATGTTACTAAGGGTATTACAAAGGTTGTGACAACTACAGCTATGACATTAACAACCATTTATTTCGATTTTTTTTCATCCTGATCTTTTTGTGATTTGCTCATTATTATGTCATGGATAAATGAAGTAAATGGTTAAAGCATCTTAATAAAGTAAAAGGATTCTAAAAACATCCCTTTAAGATATACTAATTGATTTCACCAATTCTTTAGTTAAGTTCGGATTCGTGTCACAAACATAAAGAAACATCATCAAACTAGTTAGCCTTATCAAAGCAAACCTCAAACGGATTTGAACTGAGTATATAAACGTACATAAAAAAAGTAAAAAATCGCAGTTTTATATGCGATTTATACTACTATTGGTTGTTTATAGTGCCAGTTCGAATCCGATTGGCACGACCAATACAATATTAAGATGGAGGCCTCAAACGGATTTGAACCGATGATCAGGCAGTTGCAGTGCCTTGCCTTACCACTTGGCTATGAGGCCATAAACATGCTATATCATTATAACGTTTATAGCATGTAAAAGTCAATAAGAATTCATCTTTTAACAACCTTTTTCTAGAATCATTTTTTCGACCCAAAGAGGGAGCGATTCCATAAGAAGTTGATAGGTCTCTTCATATTTACCAGAGTAATATGGATCAGGTACAATTTCACCCTTTGTCTTAAGCGATACATCTCTAAGTAAATAGATTTTATCGAGATAACTTTTTCCTTGGTTTTTTAAATAACGAACATTATCATGATCCATACCAATAATATAATCAAATTCTTTGTAATCTCTTAACTCTATTTTTTCGGATACCATTTTATCTGTTGATATACCTAATCTAGATAATATTCTCACTGTTCCAGGATGTGGTGGATTCCCTATTTCCCAATTCGATGTAGCTCTTGATTCGACATGAAAACACATTTCATAACCCATATCTTTAACAAGTTTTTTAAAGAGTCCTTCTGCCATCGGTGAACGACATATATTACCTAAACATACAAATAAAACCTTAATCATTTTATCACCCAAAATCATTATAACATAAAACCAAAATTTCACATTTTAGCACTTAATTGTTGACAGTGCCAACATGATTGTTTTATAATAAATATGGCATTCTGCTGCATAGACTGCCAAAGGAGGATTATCATGAACTTTCAACAAATGGATGATTATAGTAAAGATCCTAAAATACTCGACAAATTTGGACGAAATATTGTCGATGCTGTTAAACAAGGGAAGATTGATCCCGTCATTGGACGAGAGGAAGAAATTCGTCGTGTCATTAAAATATTATCAAGAAAAACTAAAAATAACCCCGTGCTTATCGGAGAACCTGGTGTTGGTAAAACAGCAATCGTCGAAGGTCTTGCCCGTCGAATAGTCGATAAAGATGTTCCTATTGGTCTACAAAACAAAATGATTTATGAACTTGATTTAGCTGCACTTGTTGCTGGAGCGAAGTTTAGAGGTGAATTTGAAGAACGTTTAAAGGCTGTTTTAAATAAGATAAAGGAGTCAAATGGAGAAATCATTCTCTTTATTGATGAACTTCATACGATCGTTGGTGCTGGACGAGCAGATGGGGCAATGGATGCTTCTAACATGCTAAAACCGATGCTAGCCCGTGGTGAGCTCCACTGTGTAGGTGCAACCACTCTTAACGAGTATCGTAAATATATCGAAAAAGATAGTGCTTTAGAAAGACGTTTTCAAAAAGTTCAAATTGATGAGCCAACTGTATCTGATACGATTAGTATTTTAAGAGGTCTTAAGTCGCGATTTGAAGCCCATCACGGTGTTCATATCTCTGATCCAGCGATTATTGCAGCTTCTACACTTTCTAATCGCTATATCTCTGATCGTTTTTTACCCGATAAAGCCATTGACTTAATAGATGAAGCATGTGCTTCTATTCGTATGGAAATTGATTCCATGCCAGTTGAATTAGATAATGTTCTACGCCGACTCATGCAACTAGAAATTGAAAAAACAGCGCTAGAAAAGGAATCAGATCCCATTTCAAAAGAACGTTTATTGAAACTTAAAGATGAAATCATTCAACTTAAAACAACCGAGAAAAGTTTAAGAGATCAATGGGAAAAAGAAAAGGATCATTTGAACCTCATTAAGAAAAAGAAAAATGAACTAGAAAAATTACGTTTAGATTTACAAACAGCTTTTAATGATTCAAATTATCAAAAAGCAGCTGAATTACAATATTCTAAAATCCCTTCATTAGAAAAAGACATTCAAGACTTAACAAATCAAGCTCAAGAAGAGGGCAAATTATTAACCGAGGTTGTCACTGAAGAAAGTATTGCTGAAATCGTCTCAAAATGGACTCAAATTCCAGTGACCAAACTCATGTCTGGTGATAAAGAAAAACTGCTTCACCTTGAAGAAACCCTTCGTAAACGTGTGATTGGCCAAGATCACGCCATACGTTTAATCAGTGATGCGATTATACGTCAACGTGCAGGTATTAAAGATGAAAACCGTCCGATTGGGTCATTTCTTTTCCTTGGTCCCACAGGTGTTGGTAAAACAGAAGTTGCACGTTCACTTGCTGAAGCCTTATTTGATAGCGAACATCAAATTGTTCGCATTGATATGAGTGAATACATGGAATCGTTTAGTGTCTCTCGCTTAATTGGTTCTCCTCCTGGTTATGTGGGTTATGATGAGGGAGGCCAACTTACTGAAGCAGTTCGAAGAAAACCTTATTCGATTGTGTTATTTGATGAAGTTGAAAAAGCACATCCTGAAGTCTTTAACATCTTACTTCAAATTTTAGAAGATGGTAGACTTACCGATAGTCAAGGACGTACTGTTGATTTTAAAAATACCATTATTATCCTAACTTCAAATATTGGTAGTGAACATCTACTAAGTTATGAAGCAGATGCACAAAAACGTGTGATGGATTTAGTTAAAACGAAGTTTAAACCCGAATTTATCAATCGTATTGATGAAATCATTATCTTTAATGCGCTTAATCTAAATGTTCAAATCGAAATCGCTAAGAAGATGATTCAAGATTTGAACGAACGCTTACAAGAGAAAAATATCTATATCAACTTTGATGATCAAGTCCATAAGTATGTCATTAAGCATGGCTTTAATGACGAATATGGTGCACGTCCATTGAAACGCTTTATTCAACGTCATATTGAAACACTGATTGCACTACATATGATCGAAGGAAAAGTAATTCCTCATGCTCATTATTTAATGTCTGTTGTAAAAGATGAACTTGTCATTGAACCAAAAATTATCGAATAAAAAAGGGGAATTCCCCTTTTTTAGTTTTTAAAAACATAATAGATATGATTTGTTTTTTCATTAACTTGATGTTCTATCATATCTCCATAAATGGTTAATGACATATCATAAGCTTTTGCTAATAACATGAAATCATGCAAGAGATGTGGATAGATGACAGTCGATCCTTCAAAACATTGGTTTTCTACATGAAGTTCTGTTTTAAAGACAATTAAATCTTTTTGATAGGTATAAGATCTATAAAACTTTAGTCCATCTTTTTCGATGTTTTTTAAGTGTGGTGGTTTTGATTTCAGTATGTGATCGTAATTTAAGGTTTGTAGAATAATATAGCCTTCTTTTTTCAAATGGTTTTTCATCTTTTTAAATAAATCATAGACTTGATTTAAGTTAAGATGAACGATTGTGTTTCCAAAACAAGTCATTAAGTCATAACAAACATCAGAATCAAAAGATTGTATCATATCTTCTACTTTAAATGATAAGTGAGGATACTTATGTCTAGCCATTTCAATCATATACTCATCTAAATCAATACCAATCACATTCATTTTTTGTTCATTTAGGAGATTGGTTAATCGACCCGTTCCGCAACCTAGATCAATCGCTAATCCATTTGGTTTAATAAATAATGAGATAAAACCACTTAGTTTAGGGTTAAAATCAAAGATGGCATCATAATACTTACTTAAATACGCATACATCATAATAAACCTGCAGACCTTAGTATAACAATCGTAAAGAAGATGGTAAACATCGAGAAAACAGTCGTCCATACGACAAGCTGACTAGCAAGTTTCTCATCTCCTCCCATTTCTTGTGTCATAATTGCACTAGAAACAGCTACAGGAGAACCATATAACGCGATAAGTGCTGGGTATGATTGTTGTAAACCTGTGAATCGGTCTTGTAAAAGATATGCAAAGAAAATCGCTAATCCAGGCACAATTAAAATACGAAGTGATACACCTAAAGTGATTTGTTTTAATAAGGGTTTAACCACCGAAATCTCAAACTGACCACCTAAAGCAATGAGTGCCATGGGAGATGCTGTTTGACTAATCATTTTCATAAAAGTCACTGAAAAAGGTAATTGATTTTTTAATGTGAATATTGGAACACCCTGATGTGTTGGTAATAAACTTCTTAAAAATAACACAAACAATCCTGAAAATACAGCAATAATCAATGGATTTGAAATAATGTTTTGAATCATTTTCTTAATGCTAATCCGTTCACCTAAATCGTTTTTTTGAAACATTGTTAATGCGATGACAGATAACACGTTTGCTAAAGGAATGGCGAAAGCTGCTAAAAGTGAAACAACTTTAAGTGCTGCTGCTCCACCAATCGCTTCTGCTAGTGGTATACCTGTAAGTGCATAATTCGAGCGAAAAGCTGTTTGCAAAACAACTCCTTTTTGTCGGTCATCTTTTGTTAAAACTTTTACGACAACAATGCCTACTGAAAAGATGAGTAAGGTGACAATTGTAGTAAAGATGACAATATCCCAATTGATTTCAGCAAAAGACTCAATGGAATAAACATTATAAAAGAGTAGGACAGGTAATCCAACTCTAAAAATATATTTGATAAGTACATTATTGAAATGTTGATCGATTAATCTAATTTTACGCAAAAAAACGCCTAATGCGATAAGTAAAACAATCGGTAGAATTGCGTTCATTGCAAATAAAAAAGTAGCTCCCATGTAGTCATCCTGCTTTCTATATACATTCGTTATTGTATCATAAAAAGCATGCTTTTTTTAAACAAAAAAGAAGTTAGTTTAACTAACCTCTATACTTTCTTTGAATAATCTTGTTTTCTAATTGAGCCATCGAGTTTATGAATCACAACAGATGATCCAGCACTTTCTGCTAAACCTTCAGCAAATTCAATGGCTTCTTTTTGCGTGTTGAAAAATTTAATGGTTTTTGTTGAGCCTTCTTTTCTCACACGCCACTTTTTAAAGTTATCACTTTTCTCATCTTTATTTTGAGACACATGATATTTAGGAATCTTCGATGCTTTTTCACCTTTAATCTCTTCTTCAGAAACATCATCTTTTGATGGTTCTTTGACAACTTTAGGTGTTTCTTTTTTAGGAGTTGGTTGTTCTTTTGCGGGTTCTTCTTTTTGAACTGGTTCTACTTTTTCTTCTTTAACAGGTGTAACAACAACTTCTTCTTTCTGCTCAACAACAGCCTGTTGTTGAACCTTGGCTTCTTGCTCTTTTTGGAGTCTTTCTTGCTCAAGAGCTAGTTTCTTTGCTTTTCTCTTTCTAAAAAAACACATGGTAAAACCCCCTTCTCTCTATAAACCTATTATAGTATAGTTTCAAAAAAAAAGACAAGGCATAAACATCACATTGTCTTTTTTATATCGTATTTAAATCAATAACTTCGACATATCTATGTATTCTTGATTCATTTCCACTAGAATCAGTCGCTATATATGTAATGACATAAACTCCAGCGATATGCGTATTAACTTCTCCAAGCATAGTCACTGAAACTTCTTGTTGGCTATTATCGAATACGTCGACAAATGCATCAATCCATTCTTCGCCTAATATAATCGTATCTATTCCAGCATGCAACGTCATAACAGGTGGTGTTTCATCCACGACAGTTATCATTCGTTTTATCTCTTTTTCAATCGTCTTATATGACACTTTATAAATGATTTCATAAACACCTAATTGAGTGATATCTAATGTGTTCTTATAAACGGTTGCTGTCAGTTCAACAAATCCATAAGCAGCTTGTGCACCTGGGTCTACATATGCTGAGTTAATTTCAATGGTATCAACTCCTGGATTTAGGGAAATAGTTAATTTATCTTCCTGTGGATCGATACAACCATATAACAAGATCAAAACGAATAAAACGATTGGTAATATTTTTCTCATGGTATTACCACCTCGTTTTCTTTAGATAGATAAAGTGGATCAATCCCAATAACTTCTTTTTCCAAAACATATACATAAAGTGATTTTTGACGTGTTTGTTCACCATGAGTGACTTGATATATAATCTGATAGATACCTGGTACTTCTGTATCCACTTGACCGATGATTACCACTTCACCAACCGATGAAACTGCACCTTGTTCGATATAGATTTCACCTTGATATAAGGTTGTAATATTTGGACGTATCGTGATATCAATCGATTCAACTATTTCAATGACATGAACAGATCTTACAAACACATCAAGTTCAATATCTTCATAATAGATACGATAAATGATTAAATATCTACCTGGTGTTGTTATGTCTACTTCGCCAGTTACTTCGAGTCTTAAGATCGAATCATTAAATGAAATACTTGAGTCAATCCATTCATCCTCAACATGAATAGTATCAACACCTGGTAAGAGATGAATCGTTTCAGGGTGATAGATAAAATCATATGTTGGATAAATTTGTTTATTTGAAGTGACCAGAGTTGAATCATCACTCCAACCAGTAAAAACAAAAGTAATTAAATCTGAAGAAGGCTTGATTGGAGCATCAGGAGCTAATACAGATTCGCCAAAACTAACGATTTCATAAAGTAAAATGGTTGTTTGATCATAATCATAATAGGTGACATGAAGCTTGGTTTTATCAACTTTTCCATATAACACTAAATGATTTGTCATGGGTTCTGGTGTATATGGAATGAGTAGTGATGTATCGATATACCATCCTAAAAGAGTCATTTGGGATGGATCAGGTTCATAAAGTTGTGGAATATCACCATGATTAATTAACTCTTCATAGACTTTTATACCATCGACAAAATAGAAAACAGTATATACATTAATCTCATATTTTGCGTATAACGTGATATCACTTGTCATAACATGATTGATTGCTATACTTTCAAAAGTTGATTCATAATACCATCCGATAAACTGATAGCCAGTAATTTGATCAGGTTCATCGTTAAATACTGTTTGATAAGTCAGTGATTGAGTTGTTAATTCTCCATTAAAACCAACAAGTGTTAATGTATATTGATTAATCTGGAATTTCGCATAAAGGGTTGTATCTGCTGTAACGAAATGTGTCCCCATTAAAAAGGGTAACGTATACGCCTGGTCTAAATACCATCCTTCAAAGGTATATCCATCTTTTAGGGGATTATTTACCGAAAAGGTTTGATTTGATTGAACTAAAATAGGTTCGATAAATTCACCACCAAAAGTATCAAAAGTAACTGTAAAAAAATCAAGTGTTATTGCTTGAAAAGCATTGATGATACCATAGCCATAATAATCATCTTTGCCTAAAACACCTTGATCCATCGATGTTGTTGTGATTCGATGAATTATTTCAGAAGGTGTCTGATTTGGCTTATGAGCAAGAAGCAATCCAATCACACCTGATACTTGTGGTGCAGCAAAAGATGTTCCTGAAGCAAGCATATAATCGTTTTCTAAAAATGTTGTCACAATTGATTCACCAGGGGCAGAAATATCAACTTTGTTATTAAAGTTAGAAAAACTACTAATAACCTTTGTTTGTCCGACTGAAGACACAGAAATCACATCATCAAAGGATGCGGGATATATTTTATCATTGGTTCCATCATTTCCACTAGCAGCAACCAATATGACACCTTGACTTGTTGCATACTCTACTGCTTCTTGGGTTAATGGATTTAAGCTCTTGCCACCTAGACTTAGGTTAATCACATCTGCCCCTTGTTCAACTGCATAATAGATGCCTTCGATAATCGATGAATCAGCATACAAGGTTGACTCATCCGTATCTGTAGTTGATGGGTTGTCGACATTATTCGCTTTAATAATCAGTAAGGTGACCTGACTCATCACACCTTTAATACCTTTAAGATTGTCATGCTTAGCTCCAATAATACCAGCAACCATAGTCCCATGTCCGGTATCATCCTCAATGTATGATAAACCCACCTGTTTGGTTCTTGAGTTATAAGATAAAGGAGAAATTTTTCCTCCGAATTCATCATGATCGGTATCTATACCTGAGTCAATAATAGCGATTTTAATCGCTGTTGAACCCATCGTGTAGTCCCACGTTTTTTCAAGTTCCATCATATCAATTGCATATTGTTGGTTCGAATAGGGATCATCAAATCGACCACTAATCGTATGTGTTGTTTGTTTGGATAAACCTTCTTTAATAAATCCTTCTTCGAGCAAATATGAGGTTTGATATGATGAGGTTTGATATGTAGCAAATCCATAATGAGAATAAGCAACAAAGTCAATATCATATGTCTGCGAAAGTTCAATTGCTTTCTCATAAGATTCAACTTTCTTCATGAAATCAACGGTATGATGTGTCTTAACGTCAAAAAATGGATTAAAAATCCATAACATGAAGGTTATACACATGAGAGTTAAAATGGATAATATAACTTTTTTCATATCAACACCTCTCATTTATTATACAAAAAACAACGAGAAAATATTGGTATTTTACGTCAATCCATAAAAAAAGTGCATCACTAGATGCACTTCATATGAATCATTTTTCTTCTTTTGGTTCTTCTTTCGTATCAGAATCAATTGTTTGACCTAAATACTTAGGAAGTTCCATACCAGCCATTTCAAATAAGTCCTTCATTGGGGGTATTGATTTCATCAATGAAGATGCGAAATTAGCTGTTGATGTTTGACCATCCTTTGAACCATTGTCCCAAACAGTAATCTTATCAAATTTAAGATTCTTAATCGCTTCAACTTGAATTTGAACTAATTTTTCAAGTTTATCGGCAATGAGAAGTTTGATAGCTGCGTCTGGATTATCTTGTGCAGCAGATACAATCTCTTTAAATCCTTCGGCTTGTTTCGATAAAATCTCAAAACTACCACGTGCTTGAGCTTCTAGTTTAGCAAAAATAGCATCTGCTTCCCCTTTAGCTTTTCTGCGAATTTCTTCAGCAAGTGCTTCAGCCTCAATCACTCTTTTTTGTTTTTCAATTTCAGATTTAACAATGACATCAGCTTCAAGTGTCGCTTTTTCGCGGCTTGCTCTCGCTAATTCTGCGACTTGTTCTGCTACATAAGCATCTTCTAATGCTTTTGCAGCTGCAATTTTTTCTGCTGTCATTGCACGACGTAGTGATTCTGCTTCAATTTCTCGGCGTGTTGCATTCGTTTGAGAAATCGCTCCTAATGATTTATTTTCTCCTTCAATCGCTTTTGAATTTGCTTCAGCGACTTGAATTCTTTGATCTCTTAAAGCATTCGCTTCACCAATCGAACCATCTCTATTTTTTTCAGCAACAGACTTTTTAGCATCGTTAATCGCTTTGGCTGCAGCTTCTTTACCTAATGCTTCGATATATCCTGATTCATCATTGATGTCTGTGACGTTTACGTTGATTAATCTTAAACCGATTTTCTTTAGTTCAGTTTCAACGTTACCTGAAACAGCTTCTAGAAACTTATCACGGTCTGTATTAATTTCTTCAATATCCATGGTTGCAATAATCAAACGTAATTGTCCAAAGATAATATCTTTTGCTAATTCTTGGATTTCATTAAGTTTCAAACCAAGAAGTCTTTCTGCCGCATTTTGCATCACACCTGCTTCAGTAGATATACCTACTGTAAAGCGAGATGGAACATCAATACGAATATTTTGTCGTGAGAGTGCATTTGTTAAATCGACTTGAATTGATATTGGTGTCAAATCAAGAAATTGATAAGCTTGAATAAATGGATAGATAAACTTAGCTCCACCATGAATACACGTCGCTGATTTATTTGTACCATCAACATTGTTACCTACTTTTCCATAAATAACCAAAATCTTATCTGATGGACATTTTTTAATACGTGAAACAATAAAAATTAAAATCGAGAATAAAATAATTAAAATGGTTATAATTGGACCAATAAAATCAGAAAATTGTAAAAAAATTGTGTTCATGTTTTTCTCCTTTAGTCTTTAAGTGTGACAATCAACGTTGTTTCATCCATCACATCTTTAATGATAACGATTGATTTAGGTGCCAAATCTTTATCATCATCAGTAATCGCATCGACTTCAACAAAACGTTCTTGAATGTTCATGGTGATTTTTCCTTTACCTAAGCGGTTTTTAGGAATTCTGATATAGACAGTTGCATCTTTACCAATTGCGTTTTTATATGAAATATTTCCTGAAGATTCAAGTTTCATAGATGCACGAAATGCAAGAGCAACTAATAATGCTGAAACTGAACCAACTAAAAAACCGATAAAAACAGCAAATCCCCAATGCATGATTGGTTCAAGTAAAAAGACGGTCCATGAACCCATTGAAATTAATACTAGAATACCTCTTAAGGTTAGTATTCTAAGTCCTGCAAAACCAATAAGTGGTTCATCATTAAACACATCTAAATCTGGCGAGTCAACACCATCGAACTCTAAGTCATTGATACCAATGATCATAAGTAGTAAAAAGATGAGCATAATCACACTTGTTGTAACTGCAATGATAAATGACCCTTGTTGAAAATTTGATAAATTATTCCACCACATATGAAGCCCCCTTCTATTTGTCTCTATGTTTTATTGTAACATAGTGAGATTAAAAACATAATTCATTTTTCGAATTAATGACGATACTTTTCAAACCACTCTGTGATTTCTGTTAAGCGTTTAATACGAGCTTGAGGTTTTCCTCCTCGAGAAAGTTCATGATTTTCTCCTTTAAACCATATCATACGTGTAGGTAAACCTTTTTCTTTAAGTATTGAATAAAACTGCATAGCTTGTTCAATCGGGCAACGATAATCTTGGTCTGAATGAATAAATAAGAGAGGTGTCTTGACGTTCATTGCATATTTCATGGGTGATTGTTCCCATAATTTTTCAGTATCTACATTGGGATGTCCACCCGTTTGATCTTTTGAAAAGTAAAAACCTATATCTGAAGTTCCATGGAAAGATAACCAATTAGATATACTTCTTTGTGTTGCTGCTGCTTTAAATCGATCTGTATGACCTACAATCCAATTGGTCATAAAGCCACCATAAGAACCTCCAGTAACAAATAAATGATCTTCATCAATGGACTTGATTTGTTTAATCGCATAATCGGTAAAATGCATTAAATCTTCATAATCTATGGTCCCGTATTTTGCTCTAATATCAGCAAATTGATCACCTTTTCCGTCACTACCTCTAGGATTAGCGAACAATACGATATAGCCCATGTTTGCCCAAAGCTGCATTTCATGATAATATACGGTACCATATACCGTTTTTGGTCCTCCATGAATATCTAGAATACATGGATACTTCATATTCTTATTGTAGTCTTTTGGATAAAGTGCCCATCCTTTCACTTCATGATTTTTTGATTTATAAACAAGTGTTTTAGGTGTTGCAACATATTTGTTTCTTAACTTTTGTTGATTAAATCTACTCCATTGAATCAGCTGACTTTTATCAAGATGATATGCATAAATTTCTTGTAGTTTTTGCTTATATAATCCCACGATAAAGAAATGATTGTTTAGAGAAATCATACCATCAATTGAACCTTGCATTTCAAAAACAGTTTGAATGGTGCCTTGATCAGTAAGTTTCATCAGATTCGTATGATCATCAATTGTCGATACAAAGTATAAATCATTGTGATAAATAACATCTAGATTCGATCCACCTAATCTCACATCAGATCCAACAGAATTACCCATACTTTGTCCATATGTTGCAAACAATACTAGTTTTTTATCCTTAAGTTGATAAAAATGATGATTTTGATTAATACCATAATCTTTCATATCATTAGCTTCTAAAATGATTTTTCCATTTAAAAGATGGATATCTCCAATCGAATAATCGTTTTCATGATATAAAATATCTGTTTTCTTCAAAGAGACGTGGTAACTAAAAACATGAGTCGTTAAGCTTCTCACACCAGTCATTTGTTGACCTGTATAATAGATGGTTTGTTTATCATCTGATAACTTCACTTGACCCACATTAAAATCTGTATCGACGATCGGTTGTATGCTTTTTTGTGCTACATCATAAATAAAGAGTTGATTTCTTTTGTTTGCAATAAAACCTTGACCATTGAAGTAAAAAGGTATTTCATTGATTTCTTCATATGCCTCTAAAGCCTTAAACTCGTCGATTCTCTTTTTCCTTTCATCTTCTTTTTCGATATAAAGTTGATGTTCAGAGGATGTTAAAAAAGATTTTAATAAAAGTTGTTGTGCAGGAAGAATGTCAACAATCGATGTTGGAATAGGGAATTCATAAGCTTTCTCTAGTGTTTTTGTTGATATACTGTAACGATAATAGATCGTTCGTTTATCTTTAATGTGTTTCTCTTCTTTTTTTGTTTTCGTATATGGAAATAATAGAGTATCATCTGTTTCCCATACAAAACTTCCCTTATGTTTAAGTGATAAAGCTTTTTTTGGCTTATCACCTGTTGAAATATATAAATCATAATGATATTCGTTTTTTTCCAAATGTGCTTTAGCAACTAAGAAAGCAAACATAGTTTCACTTGGGTTTGTCTTAAGTCCTGAAATATACTGAAAATCTAAAAAATCATTCAATTGAATTTTTTTCATATGAGATCCTTTCTCTGAAAAAAAAGGTGCCACAGGCACCTTCATATTTTATATAACGAAATTGCCTTTTTCAAATACCTTTATTTCTCGACCATCTTGAGTGAGTCCAGTGATTTCCATATCCTCACTTCCAAACATGAAGTCTGAATGTACCATAGAATTGTTATATCCTATTTTTTCGAGTTCAGCTATAGGCGTGTTAACACCATTTTTAACATTCATTGGATATGCTCTTCCAAGTGCCATATGACACGATGCATTTTCATCAAATAGTGTGTTTAAGAATAAAATATTTGTATTTGAAATCGGTGAATTATGAGAAATTAAAGCAATCTCACCAATATAGCTTGCTCCTTCATCGGTTTCAAGAATATTCTTAAGTGCTTCTTTTTCCTTTTTAGCATCATAACTAATGACTTTACCATCTTTAAATTCTAACCAGAAATCTTCGATAAGTTTCCCTTGATAATTTAATGGTTTAGTAGCAACCACTTTACCACGAGTACCCCATTTGTAAGGCATTGTAAACGTTTCTTCAGTTGGAATATTTGGGTTGAAGTAAACACCTCTAGTTGAGTGTTCTCCACCACCAGCCCATACATGATTAGGTACTAATTCGACAATTAAATCTGTTCCTAAGTTATTTTTAAAATGTAGATGCTTGAAATTGTAATTATTTAACACTTTATTATGTGCTAAAAGAATCGCATTATGCTTATCCCAAGCAGCAACTGGGTCTTTACCTTCTTCAACACGACTTGCATCAAAAATAGCAGACCATAACGCTTCAACTGCATCACTTTCATTCAAATGAGGGAATACTTGCTTTGCCCAAATAGCATTTGGTGCTGCAACAATCGTCCATTGTGTCCGATTACCCATCATATGTTCTCTAAAAAATGATAATGCTTTTTGTGCTGCCACACCTTGTTTTTGTGCTTTCATAGGATCAACTTCTTTATTTAAACCTGGAATAGGTGAAGAAATAGAAATATAACATGCACCATCTTCCATAAATTTACGTTGTTGATCAACTAACCAAGCAGGAATATCTGTTAAATCTTCAACATCTTGATACATTAAACCACTTTTTGAAACAAAGTCATCAGACCATTGGACATAAACTTGTCTTGCTCCGACTTTATATGCTTCTTCAGTGATTTCACGTGCTAATTCTTTTGTTTCAGTTGTTGCTCTAACAACGACAATTTGTCCCTTTTGGACGTTCACTCCGACTTTTACTGCAAGTTTTGCTAGTTTGTTTAGTAACTCTTGTTTTGGCATATTTTTCTCTCCTTACTTTTTATTAGTATATCATATTCTATGATATTTGTGACCTTGAATTGATATGAAAAAGCCCTATCTTAGTGATAGAGCTTTTGCTTAATTTCCTGAATTTCTTTCCTTTTTTAGCTGATCTAGCATCTTAAAATACTCTAAAACCCTTGCCTGTGGCATAGGTTTACAAAAGTAATACCCTTGTGCATAATCAACAAAATAGCTTTTCACCATTTGAATTTGTTCGATGGTTTCGATACCTTCAGCAACCACATCTAACTTTAAGTGATGTGCCAACTCTACCATGTAACGAAGCACATGAAAATCTTCTTGACTTTCCTTGATGCTACTGATGAAGGAACGGTCTATCTTAATGGTATCGATAGGCAATTTTTGAAGATAAGTGAGTGATGAATAACCGGTTCCAAAGTCATCAAGAGCGATTTCAAACCCATACCGCTTGAGTTGCTTAATGACATGAATGGATTTTTGAATGTCATGTATGACAGCGGTTTCTGTGATTTCTAAAATAAACTTTGAACCATCAATCTGGTCTTCTTGAAGCCATTTAGATAAATTTGTAATAAAACTGTCTTGCATAAGCATCACAGCAGATATATTAATCGCAATCTTAAATGGAGATAAATGAAGAGGCCAATTTTTATATTGTCTAGCTGCTTCTTTAAAAACCCATTCTGTGATATCTTTGATAAATCCATTTTTCTCTGCGAGTGATATAAATTCAAGAGGTGGAATAAATCCTTTAACAGGATGATTCCAACGTATTAAAGCTTCTACTCCGACTACTTCGTCAGTTGTCATCGATAAAATCGGTTGATAATGAAGTGAAAATTCGTTATTCGTAATCGCTGTTCGTAATTGTGTCAAAATTTCAGTTTGTTGTTTAATAAGTAAAACCATTTCATCATCGAAAATGACGATTTGATCCTTCCCTTTAGCTTTTGCCATGGACATCGCAGCATCAGCATGTCTGAAAAGAGTCAAGTAATCTTTTCCATGATCTGGATATAATGCAACACCTGCACTATATGTGATAAAGAAATGATCTTCATCTAACACAAACGTTTTACGTATTGAATTGAGATAGGATTCAATGGTGTGCATAAACACATCAAGTGATTTCACTGAGAAGATTGCGATGACAAACTCATCGCCACCCATACGAGCTAATACATTAGGTTCAGCGATTTTCTCTTTAAGTAACTCAGCAACATTTTTGATCAAATAATCTCCGACAGAATGTCCTTTAACTTCATTAATATTTCTAAATTCATCAATATCAAAATATATAAAACCGATGAGTCCCTCTTGTCCATGTTGCTCTATATAATCATTGATTTTTTCTTCTAACATGAACTTATTAGGCAATCCAGTGAGCTCATCATAATAAGCAATTTGAAACAATTTATTCTCTAATTTTTGTGATTTATGATGTCCTTCATCTAAATCAATATACGCTTTTTTAAGGGTTTGAATGGTTTGAATATATAAGTCAAGCTGACGATGAATGATATAGTAAAAAACAATAGCTGTCATAGCAACATAAAAGATACCTTTACCTGATTGTAGCGTTTCAAGATCCTCAGGATTATCTGTAATGAGCTTAATGAGGTGATCTGATACTAAAATCCATGTGAAACCAAGAACCACATAAAGTATGATAATCTTTAATGAGGTTATGGTAGGATTTAAATCTTCTTTATTATTATGTTTCATCTCATTCTTTTTATGAATCATAGGCTAAACCTCATTCTTTACTCTCATTATACATGATTTCAAAAAATTCTATACACTTTCGATTGGTTCATCAAGTGCTAAATTTTTAACCCATCTTTCCTTTTTATATCGAGATAGTCCAAATAACATTTTCGGAATATCGAGTGTTTGTACAAGTACATACATCCAAACAACAGGAAGATTGGTTAAATAGGATAACATAAGTGCGACTGGAACGGGCAAAATCCACATATACATCGCATCCATCATAAATGTTGATTTCGTGTCACCACCAGATCTTAATGTGAAATAGATAGCAACATTAAACGAGTACACAGGAATGAAGAGTGCATTGATACGGATATTAAAGCGAGCAATTTGTTTGGTAGCCTCTGTAACATCATAAATATTGACAATGAAAAAGCTTAGAATAAATAAGAAAATTCCTGTGCCTATCGCAAATAATACTGAGGTTGCAATCAGCTTATTTGCATTATCTTTTGCTTTTTCGAGTTCATTTTTGCCTAAGGTATTTCCTACCATAACTGCCACTGCAGTGGCTATCCCACCAAATGTAACAAAGACAAGCTGAGAAATGGTCCCTGTGATTGTCATCGCTGCAAGAGCGCTATCTCCTCTTCTTGCATATGCATGAACGAATACGGTTTGACCTGAACTCCATAAAGCTTCATTTAAGGTCAGTGGTAAAGCCATGATGATGATACTTGTTAACAGTTTTTTATCAATATGGAAAAGATCAAATAACCGTGTATTGAAAACTTCACCTCTCATCTTTAATAATAAAAGGGTTAAGAAAAATTCTACAAATCGAGCAATTAAAGTCGCATAAGCAGCACCAACGACACCTAATCTAGGGAAACCTAAGTAACCGAAAATTAAGATGAAATTTAGAATTGCATTCGTAAAGATAGCAACTAAAGAAATTTTTAATAAGGGTTTTGTAATACCAATTTCTCTAAATGTGTTCGACATAGCTACAGTTAAGATCCAAGGAAAAGCACTCCATTTAACAACATTTAAATAGTCTAACCCACCTTGGATGGTTGTTTCATTTGATGTAAACAACATGATAAATGGTCTTTGAAATAGAGAAAATAAAATAAGGGATAACGTGGCTAAACCGAGGCCAATGATTAATTTAAACCTAAAGGTTTGTTTTAATTTATCATAATCTTTAGATCCAAAATATTGAGCAGTAAAAATACCTGCTCCACCAAGAGCACCAAATGTAATCAATATAACAACAAAATACAACTGATTAACAGCTGCAACAGATCCAATCGCTTCCTCACCTAATTTGCCAACCATGACATTATCGACTAACTGGACTGAAGTTGTGATTAATTGCTGCAAAACGATAGGTAATGCAACTGCGATTAATGTTTTATAAAATGCTTTATCTCCGATGAATTTTTTAAACATAGATACACCTCAACCCACGTATTATAGCATAAATAACGAGGAAAGATAAATGGAATGTGAAAAAAAACCTCACAAATGTGAGGTCAATGTTTTAAGGTATATCAATGATTCGAAGTGTATTCGTTGAACCGTGTTTTTGTGCCCAACCAGAAGTGATAATAATGGTTGTCCCAGATTTAAATCCAAAATCTTTAGCAACTTCAACAGCAACTTTATCATAAACAGCATAATCTGTTACATTTGCACGAATAACACCAAATACTCCCCAGTAATAAGATAATCTTGTACATGTTTCATATGAATCAGTCACAGCAATAATAGGCACTGAAGGTCTAAATTTAGCAATACGACGTGCAGTACCACCAGTTTCAGTAAATGCGACAATCACTTCAACTTTTGGTAATGCTAATGCTGTTTGACTCACTGCGATGCCTATTGCATCATTTACCGTTTGTTGACTGGTAGAAATAGCGTGTTGTAATCTTTCTTTATAAGGAATTGAATCTTCAATGGCTTTAGCGATTGTATCCATAACTAAAACGGATTCAATAGGATATTCACCTGCAGCTGATTCACCAGATAGCATAATGGCATCTGATCCATCAAGAATTGCATTAGCAACATCAGATGCTTCTGCTCTTGTTGGACGAGGAGAATACATCATTGATTCAAGCATATGGGTTGCTGTAATGACAGGTTTTCCCATTTCATTTGCTTTATGTATAATCTTTTTTTGATAAAGTGGCACAAGTGATGTTGACACTTCAACACCTAAATCTCCACGAGCAACCATCACCCCATCAGAAACCGTTAAAATCTCTTCTAGGTTGTCCATACCTTCTTGATTTTCTATCTTAGCGATTAATTCAATTTTAGGTTTGCCTGCTTTTTTTAAGATATCTCTTATTTCTAAAACATCTTCTTTACGTCTAACAAATGATAAAGCAATCATATCCACATTATTTTCTGCAGAGAAAACTATATCATCATGATCTTTTTTAGAAACAAATGGCATCGATAGCTTAACATTAGGAACATTCACACCTTTTCTTGTTTTAATGCTTCCTGAGTTCATGATTTCACATACAAGCTTATCATCATATTTCTCAATGATGTTTAATCGCATTTTCCCATCATCAATGAGTAAATAGTCATTCACCTTTATATCATTGAAAAGTTCTCTACTGTCGATATGGAATCGTTCACGATTTCCTAAAACAGGTTCTTTCCATACTTCAACAATATCACCCTTCTTAAAGGTAGCAATATCATTTTCAAATTTACCTGTACGTATTTCTGGACCTTTTGTATCTGCAAGAATACCAATATAACGGTTCTTTCTTTTTGCAACCGTACGAATCATTTCCATTCTGCTTTTATGTTCTGCTTGATCTGCATGTGAATAATTGAGTCTAGCTACATTCATGCCAGCATCAATCATCTTATCAATCATGATTTCGTTATCTATAGATGGTCCGATTGTACAAACAATCTTCGTTTTTCTTTTCATAGTGCCTCCTTTAATACTCAACTTCTATTATACAATAGAATGCGAGTGTTTACTATATAAAATCACAAAGTCTTCATAATTATTTTTAATAAAAAGACTTGTTTTTGTCAACAAGTCTTAAGTGGTTTGAACTTTAATTTTTGTTTGTTTTTTTGACTTAAGTTGATTTGATTTGATAAAAATATCAACAATCATCGGATCAAATTGAGTTCCTCGACAACGGATAATCTCAGCTACAGCTTCTTCATGAGTAAGAGCTTTTCGATAGGGACGATCGGAGATCATGGCATCATATGCATCTGCTAATGAGATGATTCTAGCACGTATAGGAATCTCTTCTCCTTGTAAACCTCTGGGGTATCCTTTTCCATCAAATCTTTCATGGTGACATAAGATATCACGCGCAATTTCAGCATATTCTGGTGTGCTTGATAAGATCCGATATCCTATTTCTGGATGTCTTTTGATTTGTTCCCATTCTTCATCAGTTAATTTCCCTGGTTTATTTAAAATCGCATCATCGATAGCAATCTTGCCTATATCGTGTAGATTACTAATCGCTTTTAAAAGATTTAAGTCATTCGCATTCATTTCAAGAAGTTGTCCAATAGTGACACATATATCAGATACTCGCTTAGAATGAAGTTCTTCTCTTGGATTTTTTTCATGTAGTGTTTTTAAAATCGTTTTAATGGTTTCGTTGCGATGGGATGAGACTTCAAATAGCTTATGACTATACATATCATCTTCAGCAAGTTTGATGATTTTGTCTAGGAATGTATCATCTGTTCGAGTAGCCAATCCAAAAGCAACCGATGCTAATATACTTTGTACATTCACTTTTTCTATATGTTTTTTCGCGACATCAATTCTTTTCTGTGCTTCTTCATATGACACATTAGGTAGAATAATGACAAACTCATCTCCTCCAATGCGTGCAATGCGATGTGTTTGAAAGCTATTTCTAAGTTCTTCTGATACCGCACATATTAAAGAATCTCCAACATCATGTCCAAATGCATCATTTGTTATTTTTAAGCCGTTGATATCTACTAAAATAATGGATGTTGGTAGATATTTAGGGTGATCAAGTTTAACGAGCTCTTCTTGATAATATCGTCTATTATATAAACTGGTGAGTGGATCTCTATAGGAAAGAAATAAAATAGATTCTTCATATTTTTTTCGCTCAGTTATATCTTGTGAAATAATCGTGACACCAATGATTTCATGTTGTTCATTACGAATAGGGCTATATAATTCCTCTAAATATTTTCCTTTAGATGTTTCTACCTCGACAACACGACTTAAAGGTTCTCCAGATAATGCAATATCAATTAAATGCTGGATACGATATCGCATTCCAGGGTCGATGATATAATCTAAAAAACTATGTCCAATCTTAATGTCCACATCATAATAAAGCTCCATAGAGGCTTTATGAAACTGATTATAAGATAAATATTGGTAATTTTTATCGAGTGAAAAAATTTCCATGGACTTAGGAGAATCAATACTCGCTTGCAAGAGAGCTTGTTGATTTTTAACAAGGTGATCTGCATCAATACGCTCCTTTTGTCTATGAAATGAGACACATATAATCATCGTAATGACTGGGAAAATACCGAGATAAGGAATAAACGTATTTTCAATCACCGTAAAAGCTGCTGGCCAAGGAATAGCTAAAAAGCATAAAAGTGTAATGACATGAGCGATGAATCCTAATATATAATATTCGATAAAATAATGACGTGTGTGAATGAGTTTTCGAATACGATGCCACAAAAGACCTAAAGTAGATGTGGTGATAATCGTTAATACTCCAGCATAAACACCACTTCCACCTATAAAAAAGATACGATAACTTAAACCTATCGTTGCTGCTATCAATGTAGGGATAAAACCAAAAAAAGCACCTGTTGATGCAAATAATACACTGCGTGCATCAAAAATTAAACCTGGTCTAACAGTCCATGGTGTCATCATAATAATCACGGATACGAAGCCTGTAAGTAAACCTGTTAGAAGCTTATGCTTAATCGAAGAATTCGAACTAAAATTAGTGAGTCCATATAAAAAACTAACAGAGAGTAAAATAAAAACACCCTTTGATAATTCAACTAAAATGGGAAGTCCTACATCGGTTATCCACATGATTCTAACACCTTTAATCTTCTCAAGTTTTTACGAAGTCATTATACCATGAAGTTATTTTGAAATAAATTTTAAAGTGAATTTTTAGAGTCGAATTAAGATAATAGTAAGAATTAAAAACAAAAAAAAGAAGACGGTGTTCTTCGTCTTCATGTTCATGAAATGGAGCGGGTGATGGGAATCGAACCCACGTCTTCAGCTTGGAAGGCTGAGGTAATAGCCATTATACGACACCCGCGATGAAAATGGTCGGGAAGACAGGATTTGAACCTGCGACCTCCTGGTCCCAAACCAGGCGCTCTACCAAGCTAAGCTACTTCCCGAAACATGGCGTACCCAAGAGGACTTGAACCCCCAACCTTTTGATCCGTAGTCAAACGCTCTATCCAGTTGAGCTATGGGTACTACTCTTGAGTTTATCATAAAAACTCATATCTTAAAACGCAAGTATGCGTTTTGTTTGAAAAACATTTGGTGACCCGTACGGGATTCGAACCCGTGAATGCATGCGTGAAAGGCATGTGAGTTAACCGTTTCTCCAACGGGCCAACGTGCAAGCGCATATATAATTATACCAATTATTTGATAATTGTCAAGATAAAATCCTGGGTTTTTTAATCTTTTTTTATAACGAAGTTATAACACCCCATATTTTATTTTATGTAGATGTTTTTTCAAGATATGCACTCTTAGATTCCCACTTTCTTGATTGCCATCTGATGTACATAAAGGCTGCCCGTATGAGTTCATCAGCAGTATAAGCGATATAAACACCTAAAAGACCTAAGCTTAAAGAAACACCGAAAAGATACGCAACCGGTACAGCAATACCAAACATACTTAATAAAGCCATGATAAGTGGAAATGATGTATCACCCGCTGATCTTAAGGCTTGAATTAAGATTAAATTAAAACTTCTTCCTACCTCAAGAAGAATAGCTATCCATAAAATGCGTCGAGCTGTGTTAATAATCACTTGATTTGATGAGAAAAAGTTTAGGATAACACCTGAAGATAAATTCACGACAAGGGTCATGGTTAATACCACTAAAAGACTTCTAAATGCTACTTTCATCGTTTCACGATGTGCCTTATCATAATCCCTTTCACCAATGGCATAGCCTGTCATGACTGCATTAGCAGATGCAAATGCTAAACTGAAGATATAAATATAAGTCAAAATCGTATTGATATATGTTCTTGCGGTTGTATACTCAGGACCAAAGGAATTAATCATACTTAGTATAATGCCTTGCATTAAAGTATATGTCCAAGATTCTGCTGCACTTGGTAAACCAATACGTAAGATGTTTTTAGAAGATTCTTTGTCTAAGTATAAGTATCTTAAGGAGAATTTAACAACCTTTAAGAATAAATATATGTAAACAAGCATCATGAGAACTCTAACAATTAAAGTCGAAAGTGCGGCACCATAAACACCGAGTCTCGGAAAGATCCAGTGTCCATTGATTAAGAAATAGTTTCCAATAATGTTTAATACATTTCCTATCATGACGACATAAGTAATATACTTTGCAAAGCCAAAACTACGTAAAGATGCTGTAACGACATTACTCATCGCAACAAAAAAGAGTGAAATGGCTATGATTTTTAAGTATTGATTTGAGTCTGCAAATAATTCGGGTTTCGTATTCACTACGTGAAGTAATGTTTTAGACGTTAAAAATAACGTAATAGCCAAAAATAAACCAATCAGCATATTGATAATCATACCTGATCCCATAATTTTCTGAGCTTCATCTTGTCGTTTAGCTCCAATATATTGGGATACTAAAACAGCTACCCCGTTTGCAACAACTAAGAGTAGCACTCCAAACATTTGTATGAGTGTATTTGCGTTCCCTACTGCACCAACAGCGAAATCAGAATAATGACTTAGCATAAAGGTATCAATGGTTCCCATGAGCATAAAAAATAAGAGCTCGATGAAGGTTGGCCAAAAGAGGGATTTAAATGTACGTTTTGCCTTCATGCTGAATCTATCACTTTAGTAGAGTATACTTTTTAGTAGAAACTCTGCTTTCTCTTCTCCATTATAGTATTTAATAATTTCATATACAAATTCATAAACAGCACCAGCACCACGTGCTGTGATAATGTTTTGATCTCTAACTGCTTTTAATTCTGGATGATAAATGCCATTAGGCATATCTTGCTCCGAACCTGTAAAACATGTGAAATGAATGCCATTTAAGATACCTGCTTGTCCTAAAAAACGAGGTCCTGCACAGATTGCTGCTACTAACTTCTTTTGTTCGTGAAACGTACTAACTAAACGTTTAATATTTTGATCTTGATCAACGATTTGTGCGACATATTTACCACCTGGAATAACGATAAAATCATAATCTTCTAGAAATACATCGGTAGCAAACTGATTTGCAAAAAGATTTAAACCAAACGCAGTTGTGATGGATAAAGAATTTTGAAAAGTTATACTTGTCATCTCAAAACCTGCTCGAACGAGTAGGGCTCGAGTTGTTAGTGCTTCTCCATCTTCCATATGATTACTAAAAACAATTAAACCTTTCATCAGATGACTCCTTTCAATTGTTGATAGATATCAAGCAATTTTTGTGATCCTTCTTCTCTTTCAAAATGTGTATAGTTTTTTAGATGTTCTTTACTGCCAACGATATCAGAAATCACTTTGATACTGATGATTGGTGTTTGATAAGCATGTGCAACCTGATATAGTGCTGCTCCTTCCATATCAAAGACCATATGATGGGTAATCCCCTCAGTCATAAAACGATCGCCTGTATAAAGTGATCCTAATTTTATATGTTGAATGTTGTCCTCTATTTTTTTCATCCATTGATTATCTGATTGAAACTTATCTGGAAATCCTGGAACTTGTCCCCTTTGATATCCAAACATAGTTAAATCAAAGTCGTGGTAGGTCGCATCCTTAATTAAGACGTAGTCTCCAGGACAAAAAGGAATGGTCGCACCTGCTAAACCAAGATTGACAATTAAATCATAGGATCGTAAAGTTAACTCCCTACTTAAGACACAGGAAGCATTTACTTTTCCTACTCCTGTACGAACGATTTTTATGTTTGGATGTGGATCTAAAATAATCTCTTTTATCTCAGACTCCATGGCTGCAATGACTAATATCATTGTCTACTCCCTAATATTTGCTCTATTTTTGTAACAATTAAATCTACAGCAATATCATGCTTACGATCATTTGGAATAATGACATCTGCATATCTTTTTGTAGGTTTGATATGTTTATGAAACATAGGTTTTACCGTTTTTTCATATTGACTAATAATGCTTTCTAAACTTCTTCCGCGCTCCTTCATATCTCTAAGCATACGACGAATGAAACGTGTGTCATCGTCAAGTTCAACGAATAAATTCATATCAGATAGGTCACGGATTGCTTCATTTTCTAAAATAAGAATACCTTCAACAATGATAATCGGTTTAGGCAGAATATGTTCGATTTCTTGGCCTCTTGTATGATTTACGAAATCGTATACAGGTTTATCAATAGCCTCGCCTTTCATCAATCTTTTTAAATGGTCAAGTAATAGTTCGTTATCGAGTGAACTAGGATGGTCATAGTTGGTTAAATATCTAACTTCTAAGGGTAAGTTAGATTGATCATGATAATAGTCATCATGCTTTATGATTAATACATCTTCAATACCTGACTTATCGAGTATTTCTTGAACGACTGTACTTTTCCCTGATGCAGAACCACCAGCGACCAATATGAGTAACGGTTTTTTCATCTCCTTTATATCCTTTCTATATTTGACATTCAGGAGCAAGCTCGGATTGTGTTTCTAAATCTATAAGATCATTAAATTCCAAATGTTTTTTAAACCAAACGACTGCATATGGACAGGTTGCAACCATTTTATAACCCTTCTTTTTTGCGAATCCACACACTTCATGCATTAGATTAGATGCGACACCTTGTCCTCTTAAAGATGGATCAACATAGGTATGATCAACAACGACAACACCTTCTTTAATCCATGGGAAAGTCGCATTCACGATTACCTTATTCTCTTCATTTAATACATAAATTCTATGGTCTTCATAGATAAAGTTCATCTTATCATCTCCTCTTATATAGTATATCAAAAATGCCTTCTATATACTTAATAGTTTTCGCCAAATAAATACACTTTTTTTGTATGAACTTAAATAAACGGATACATAAAATTATTCTTTTTATAAATATGCCATCTATTTATAATAAAATGAGACTTTATTTATAAATATATGAGGATTTTCATGTATAATAAGGTATATGAATGTATGAAGAGGTATACGATGACACGAAAACAACTTTATATTGAAACAATCTCAGTTTCTATATCTATTTTACTCATTTTAGCAGCAACTATTTTAACACGTGTAGGCAAAGAAGATACATGGTATGTCATCATGCTCTTTGGTCTATCATTTTTAATCGGTGGATTTGCTAAAGCTAAAGAAGGTGTGCTTGCGACTATCGAAAACAAGTCACTTAATGTAGAGATTTTAATGATCTTGGCTGCTCTTGGAGCATTCATGTATGGTAACTATTCAGAAGGTGCAATTCTCATTCTTATTTTCTCTATATCTGGCGTTTTAGAATCCTATGCAACATCAAAAAGTGAAAAAGCTTTGACATCACTTCTTAAACTAGCTCCAAAGACTGCCATGTTACTTAAAGATCATGTCGAAAAAGAAGTTCCTGTTGAATCACTCTCTGTTAACGATTTGGTCGTCGTACGTGCCGGTAGTCAAGTTCCTGTTGATGGCATCATCACACAAGGTTCTACTTCACTTAATCAAGCATCGATTACTGGAGAGTTTGTTCCTGTGTCTCGTGGAGTTGATGATGTCGTTTATGCAAGTTCAATCAATATTGAGTCACAAATTATTGTGAAAACTATTAAAGATCCAAAAGATTCAGTTGTTCAGAAAATTATAGATTTTGTCAAAAATGCTCAAGAAAATCAAACCAAGTCACAAACAGTCATTGATAAAATAGAAAAATACTATGTATATGCTGTCATTTTGATCTCTATTTTGTTTATGCTTATTCCCCCATTATTTGGTTGGTTAACTTGGGATGAATCCTTTTATCGAGGAATTATTGTCCTCGTCGTTGGTTCACCTTGTGCTTTAGTCGCTTCTATTACTCCTGCGATGCTATCTTCATTATCAAATGCTGCGCATCACCGTATTTTAATCAAAGGTGGTACACATTTAGAAAGATTAGTGAATATTGATAAAATTGTATTAGATAAAACAGGTACTCTTACCACAGGTATCCCAAAAGTGGTAAGAGTTGAAATCGTATCATCATTTCATCAAATGGATGTTTTAAAAATTCTTTATACGCTGGAAAAACAATCATCTCATCCACTTGCAAAAGCGATTGTTAGTCACTTCGATGATTCATATATATTAAAAGATATCTCAACACAAGAAATCTCAGGACGAGGAATGGAAGCTAAGATAGGTTCAAATATATGGAGAATAGGTCGATTCGAAGCTTCGCATCACCCAGAAATTGATGAACGCATGCAAACATGTAGTCGACTGGGACATAGTCTTGTATCCATTATTAGAAACGATCAAATGATTGGATTTGTGGCCTTGATGGATACCATTAGAGAAGATGCGAAAGATGTGATGATGGCATTAAAGGAACTTAAGATAGAAACGATATTACTCACAGGAGATAACCCCTTTACAGCACAAGCTATTTCAAAAGAAGTTGGTATAACCTCTTTTAAAGCGAATTGCTTGCCAGAAGATAAAGTATCATATATTGTCGATTTACAAAAACAAGGACATCATGTCTTAATGGTCGGTGATGGGATTAACGATGCGCCTGCACTTGCTATGGCGGATGTTGGAGTTGCTATGGGCACTGGAACAGATGTTTCGCTCGAAACTGCCGATATCATCTTCATGAATGATAAACTCTCACATTTGACTAAAACATTAAGACTTGCAAAACGAATGAGAGTTGTAACCATTCAAAATGTGGTGTTTGCTATTGGTGTGATTAGTTTATTAATGATTAGTAATGTCTTTGGTATAATCAAACTTCCTGCAGGTGTTGTTGCACATGAAATGTCGACTATATTAGTCATTTTGAATAGCTTGCGTCTATTATTTAAGTAAATAGAGACCACTTTAGCAAATAAAGTGGTTTTTTTCTTAGAGATTTATACATTTAGAAAAGTCTATGATAGAATAATGATAAGGTTTTTCTCGTTTTTTTTATATATTTTTTAATAAAAGAGGAGCGATTGTATGTCATTTAATGAATTCCCAACTACTGTTTTATTTTTGTGTGTTGCGGCTTTTTCTGCTTTAATTGCTGTTTTGTATGCTTTTATTTTGTATAAAAAAGTAAGTAAAATGAAGGTTAACCATGATCGAATCAATGAAATTTCATCTTATATACACCAAGGTGCGATGGCTTTCATGAAACGACAATATCGTATCATTATATGTTTCGCACTTGGTGTCGGTACTGTCTTAGCCCTCACCGAATTCATTCCAGAATTAAGGGGTGCTGAAGGTGTCGGATGGAAAGCTGCGATTTCATTTGTTGTCGGTGCTAGCTTTTCAGGTCTTGCAGGATGGGTTGGTATGCATGCTGCAACTAAAGCAAACGCTAAAACAACTTATGCTGCTCAAACACATGGTATGCCTGGTGCTTTAAGACAAGCCTTTTCAGGTGGTTCTGTTTTAGGTCTTACTGTTGTTGGTCTAGGTTTATTTGGACTCACCTTCTTATTCATTATCTTTTTCTATGTTTTCGGTGGATCTTCAAGTGATCCTAAGGTACAATACTTAGCCTTGTCACATGCAGTTAACACAGTCACTGGTTATGGTTTAGGTGCTTCACTTATTGCATTATTTGGACGTGTAGGTGGAGGTATTTTCACTAAGGCTGCTGATGTGGGTGCTGACCTTGTTGGTAAAGTTGAGAGTGGTATTCCTGAAGATGATCCAAGAAATCCAGCAGTTATTGCAGATAACGTTGGTGATAATGTCGGTGACGTCGCTGGTATGGGATCAGATTTAACTGAATCTTATGTTGGTTCAATTATTTCTGCTTTAACACTCGGTTTATACGCATTCATCAGCTATACGCCTGAGGATGTGATTGAAGGATTAGTGACGATTTCAAACGCTCAAATTGCTCAAACCATTGGCACTGTCATCTTTCCGTTGCTCATCGCAGGTTTTGGAGCGATTGCTGCAGTATTTGCAGTCTTCATGGTTCGTATCAAAGAATGGCACAATCCTCAACGTGCACTCAACGCATCCACTTATTTTGCTGCTGTGTTGATGCTTGTAACATCACTTGGTGCATCACATCTATTTTTTGATGGACAAAGAGCATGGGGTGTGTTCGGAGCATTAGCCATGGGTTTGATTGTTGGAATTGCTATTGGTTTTATTGCTGAATATTATACTTCTGGTGATTATAAACATGTGAAAGAAATTGCACATCAATCTCAAACTGGACATGCAACCAATGTTATTGCTGGATTTAGTATTGGGATGTTATCAACTTTCTTAACTGTGATTACCCTTGTTGCGGGTATTGTGATTAGTTATTTATTTACCGGTGATATGTATGGGATTGCTTTAGCTGCTGTCGGTATGTTATCCACTGCAGGTATTACCATATCTGTAGATGCTTATGGACCTATTGCAGATAATGCTGGTGGTATTGCTCAAATGAGTAAACTCGATGAAGGTGTTCGAAAAATTACTGATAAACTCGATTCTGTGGGTAATACAACTGCAGCGATTGGAAAAGGTTTTTGTATCGGTTCTGCTGCGTTAACAAGTATCGGATTATTTTTTGCTTATGAAAAAAGTTCAGGATTATCTCAAGGAAACGGTATTGATATATTACAACCCGGGGTTATGATTGGCGTCTTTATTGGTGCGATGCTTCCCTATCTATTTACAGCACTTGTTATTAAATCAGTTGGTCGAGCAGCGAATAAAATGATTGAAGAAGTTAGAGATCAATATCGAAAAGATCCTGGTATAATGGCAGGAACATCACTACCTGATTATGCAAAATGTGTTGATATTTCAACGAAAGCTGCACTTCGTGAAATGATTTTACCAGCGATGATTGCTGTCTTTTCACCGATTGTAGCTGGCATTTTCTTGGGTTCTGAAGGCTTAGGGGGATTACTTGTAGGTGGTTTGGTGTCAGCTATAATGCTTGCTGTCTTTATGGCAAACGCCGGTGGAGCTTGGGATAATGCGAAGAAATTTATTGAAGAAGGAAATCTAGGTGGAAAAGGATCTGAACCACATAAAGCTGCAGTAACAGGTGATACAGTGGGAGACCCATTTAAAGATACTGCTGGACCTTCGATGGATATTTTGATTAAATTAATGAGTATTGTATCACTGATTATCGTTCCTATTTTATCTCAAATCGATCCAATCTTAAAATTCTTATTTCATTAAATATGGTTAATAAAAAATGCTGATTCCTCAATCAGCATTTTTTTGATTTAATTTTTCTATGGCTTCTTTTAGTCGATCAATTTCTATATTCAATAAGGCAACTTTTGAATCATTTTGATCTTGATAAAACCGAAAGATAAACAAATTAATACCTGAAATTAAATAAAGAATCGTAAGAGATGAAAATCTCAAATGAACGAGATCAATCACTAAGAAAATAATCCCTACCAAGATGAGTATACCAGCACCTAAAGTTAATAAAATAGATTTTTCTTCTTCGTTTTCTTTGTAGCTAACTAGTGCATTAGTTTCAAACTCAAAATGACAATTTTCGCATACTAAAGCATCATCTTCATTTAATTTACCACATGTTTTGCAACGTTTCATTATGACCCTCCCGAGGTTTTTTCACTATATCTATTATAGCACTTATAATATAAAAAGAAATAAAAAAAACGGCTTTAGCCGTTTTGAGTTATAAGTGGCGCCCACACTAGGACTCGAACCTAGGACCCCCTGATTAACAGTCAGGTGCTCTAACCGACTGAGCTATGTAGGCAGTCGTAGACGCTACTTGATTCATGTTTAAAATAAGTGAGGTTTGCCTGGCAACGTCCTATTTTCGCATCCATGATACTATCTTCGGCGCTGAAGTGCTTAACTTCTGTGTTCGGGATGGGAACAGGTGTGACCACTTCGCCATCGTCACCAGACATCTCTCAAAACTAGATAAATTCAATTC
>WPCG01025425.1_pt1 | contig 126063 bp, 117 predicted proteins | sample 5403311 | NCBI WGS metagenome assembly WPCG01 (sample SAMN12869467, study PRJNA574797) | sludge metagenome | isolation source: wastewater treatment of Control | place: China:Beijing | collected 2019-05-17 | reverse complement strand
TTTCTATATCCTCTACTGTCATGGGATCGTGTGGTTCTACTATCTCTCTCATCCTAATTACTCCCAAAGGATAGCTCTTTTTCCAGAATATCTCTTTTGAATCAGCAATAATAAACTCATTGCTTCCACCACCAATATCTAACATTAACACCTTTTCTGAGCCATACAACAATATAGATTCTCTTATTCCTTTACATATTAACTCAGCCTCTCTGTCGCCACTAATTATTTCTAAATCTACATCTGGGAAAAGGGATCTTAATCTGAAGGCAAAATCTTCTCCATTTTTAGCATCCCTAACAGCCGATGTTGCAAAAGCCTTAATTTTTATATCTGTACCATATTGGCTAATTTTAGAGTACATTTGGGAAAAAGTCTCTAAAGATCTATCTATTGCCTCCTGCGTAAGATAACCACTTTTAAAACCTCCCTTACCAATTTGAGACCCCATTTTTATCACATCCACAATGCCACAAGCTCCCTTGGAAATATCTGCGATTAAAAGATTAAATACATTCGTTCCCAAGTCAAAAACCGCAATTCTCATATTATATTTTTTAACAAAGATAATCCTTTTTTATGTAAGTTTGTCTTTTGATTTATTATGACAAAATATAACAAAATTATTGCTATTGACGGACACTCTTCTACTGGTAAAAGCACGTTTGCCAAAGAGATAGCCAAAAAGTATGGGTTAATATATATAGATACTGGAGCATTATACAGAGGTGTAACATACTATGCTAAAACAAATGGTCTAATTAGTAGTACAGGCTCTATAGATACAGAAAAACTTCAATCATTGCTAACTATTAATAATTTAAATTTTGAGTTTAAACTAGAAAATGGGAATAGATATCTATATCTTAACAACAATAACATTGAAGAGCAAATTCGAGGATTAGAGATAGCAAACTTAGTAAGCAAAGTTGCTGCCATACAATTTGTGAGAGATTTCATCGATTCTATTCTAAAAAAAATTGGGGAGAAAGGTGGAGTAATAATGGATGGAAGAGATATTGGAACTGTTGTCTTCCCAAATGCAGACCTAAAAATCTTTATGACCGCCGATGCTAAAATAAGAGCACAAAGAAGATACCAAGAGATTATTGAAAAGGGAGATACAGCCAATTTCCAAGAGGTTCTAAATAATATTTTAGAGAGAGATCATCTAGACGAAACAAGGTCTAATGCGCCTTTAAAAAGAGCAAAAGATGCCATTTTATTAGATAATAGCAATATGACAAAAGAGGATCAAGATAAATGGATAGAGAAAATAATAAAAGAGAGATGGGGCTAAATTTAGATATTGAGATTGACTCAAACTCTGGATTTTGCTACGGTGTTATAAGAGCAATTAAACATGCCGAAAGATTCTTAGTAACCAACAATAAGTTACACTCTTTAGGTGCAATTGTGCACAACAATAGAGAGATCGAGAGGTTGGCAAAAAAAGGCATGGATATTATTGATTATAACAGTCTATCTAACTTAAAGAACGACATTGTATTTATTAGAGCTCATGGAGAGCCACCACACACTTACATATTGGCTAAAAACAATGAAAATAAGATAATTGATTGTACATGCCCTGTTGTTCTTAAATTACAACAGAAAATAAGAGAGTGTTATAATGAGATAAAGAATATTGATGGGTCAATAATAATTTTTGGAAAAAAAGGTCATGCCGAGGTAAATGGATTAATTGGTCAAGTAGATGGAAAAGCTATAGTCATTGAGAATATTAAAGATCTCGACTTACTAGATATCTCTCGTCCAATAGCTCTATTTTCTCAAACAACAAAAGATATCGAAGAGTATAATAGAATAATAAAAGAGATCACACAGAGAATAGATAAAAAAGGATTTGACCCTAATAATTTTAAATTTCACAACACCATCTGCAAACAGGTCTCCTCTAGATACTCAAATCTAAAAAACTTTGCTTTATCAAAGGATAGTATAATTTTTGTTAGTGGCAAAGAGAGTTCTAATGGGAAAGCTCTATTTGAAATCTGCAAGCAAAATAATCCTAATTCACATAAAGTTGAGTCTATCGATGATATTGATATAGCATGGTTTAGGCCGAAGAGCTCTGTTGGTATCTGCGGAGCAACTTCTACACCAAATTGGCAATTGCAAGAGATTTCCGATTTTCTTTCTAAATTGTAATATCTTATAGATAGTGAATTCTATTATGCCATATTATGCCCACATAATACTACCAATTAGGTTGAACATACAGATATTTTATACAATTCCAGAAGAGCTCCAAAATAGCGTGGGTGTTGGAAAAATTGTTGAAGTTAACTTTTCAAATAAACAGTACTATGGAGTTGTATATAAAATATTCAAAAATAACATTACTGAATTTAGTGGAAATATAAAACCTATAATATCAGTTTGTGACAGTTTTGAGATTTCACAAAAAGATATTAATCTATGGGAATGGATTTGTGATTACTATATGTGCACTATGGGGGAGGTATATAAGAGCGCACTCTCTGGATCTTTAATTGATAATTTGATAAAACCGCAAAAAAAAGTTAAAAAGTCGACAAAAGAGAGTTATCGGCAATTTGACAATAGAGATCTTTCAGCAGAACAGCAAAATGCCATAAAACAAATAAGGGATAACGATAGTCGATATAGCCCATCTCTATTAGTTGGAGTAACTGGCTCTGGCAAAACAGAGATTTATATTCAATTAGCAATAGAGTCTCTAAAAAAAGGGGAAAATGTTCTCTACCTTCTTCCAGAAAAAGCCATAAGTAGAGAACTTAGTAAGAGATTAGAAAGGGTATTTAAAGATAGCCTTCTTCTTTATCACTCTGAACAAACCAACAGTAAGCGAGCCTCTGTAATTAAGGATATTAGTAATAAAAAGCAACCTTTTATTATTCTTGGATTAAGATCTGCTATATTCATACCTAATCTAAATCCAGGATTAATCATTGTAGACGAAGAACATGATTCATCTTACAAACAAAACGATCCAAGCCCCAGATATAATGCTAGAGATTGCGCAGTTTTTATATCCAAACTATACAAATGTTCAATAGTACTCGGCTCTGCCACACCAACACTAGAAAGTCTCTTGAATGTTAAAATTAAGAAATATAGTGCTGTATATCTGAACAATAGTTTCCATGGCACTGAGCCATGTAAAATAACAATTTTAAATACAATTAAAGAGAGAAAGAAAGGGGCTTTTAATAAAATATTTCCTGATTTTACAATTAAAGAGATATCAAAAAGATTAGAGCAAAAACAACAAGTTCTCATTTTTAGAAACAGAAGATCGTACTCTCCAATAGTCCAATGTATGTATTGTGGTGCAATCCCTAAATGTCCACACTGTAATGTATCGTTATCGTATCATAAATCAATCAATAAGCTAAGTTGTCACTTCTGTGGAAAATCTATAAATTTTAATCCAATTTGTATAGAGTGTTCAAAGCCTGGATTAATAGAGAGGGGTTGTGGAACAGAGATGCTAGAAGAGAAATTAATCACAATGTTCCCTTCTAGTAAAATTGCTAGATTTGATGCTCAAACAACATCATCTAAAAAGGAGGAGGCAAGAATTCTTAATAGCTTTTCAAATGGAGATATTGACATATTAGTTGGAACACAAATGATTGGAAAAGGATTCGACTTTGGCAACTTAAATTTAATTGTTGTAATGCAGGCAGACTCTTTGATATCGGCAGAAGATTTCCGTGCAAATGAGAAGGCAATTCAACAACTTACTCAAATTGCGGGTAGATCTGGCAGAAGAGAGATTCAAGGAGAGATGATTATTCACACCTCAATCCCAGATCATATAGTATTTAACTCACTAAACAATCTAACCACATTTTATGAACAAGAGCTAATTGAGAGAGAAAAATATTTATATCCCCCATTCATAAAAATTATTAAATTGACACTAAAAGATAAAAGTTTAACAAAAATTGAAAAAATATCTATAAGTGTTTCAAAAGAATTAACCAATATTTGCAATATTAATCAAGATATAATCTCTGTTAATGGACCATTTTCACCAGCAGTAGATAGGGTTAGAGATTATCATATTGTTAATTTTATTATAAAAGTTAAAAAAAGCAGCTCTCTTCAAATTTCAAAAGGCATGGTTTTGGATGCAATTAAATCTTTATTAAAAGAGAGTAGTTATTCAACAAGAGTTATCTTTGATGTAGATCCATATTAATTCTTCTACTTTTTTTTCTAAATTTGCGTGATATACCAGATAAATTGATTTATATACTATGGGAAAAATTATTGCAATTGCCAATCAAAAAGGGGGCGTTGGCAAAACAACAACAGCCATAAATTTGGCAGCATCTCTTGCTGTACTAGACAAAAAGGTACTTCTTGTAGATGCCGATCCTCAGGCAAATTCAACCTCAGGCCTTAATTTTGATCCCGACTCTACCTCCAAAATGACTCTATATGAGACATTAATTGGGGATAAACAAATTAGCGATATTTTACTAGAGACAGAAGTAAAAAACCTTAAACTTGCACCATCTCATATAAATTTAGTTGGAGCAGAGATTGAGATGCTTAATATTCCTGAGAGAGAGATGGTATTAAAAAAATCATTAGAAACAATTAAAGATCTTTTCGATTATATTATTATCGATTGCTCTCCCTCTTTAGGTATAATTACAATCAACTCATTATCTGCATCGGATTCTGTTCTTATTCCAGTTCAGTGTGAGTATTTTGCACTAGAGGGTTTAGGTAAACTACTTAATACTGTTAAACTTGTCCAAAACCGATTAAATCCTCAGTTACAAATAGAGGGTTTTTTACTAACAATGTTCGATGCCAGAACTAGACACTCCAATCTTGTTGTAGATGATGTAAGAGCTCATTTTGGAGATATGGCCTTTAAAACAGTTATTCAAAGAAATGTGAGGCTAGCAGAGGCACCTTCTTATGGTAAACCTGTTATTCTTCACGATGCAATGTCAACTGGGTCAAACAACTATCTAAATCTGGCAAAAGAGATACTTAAAAATAATTCAAAATGATAAAAAAATCTGCTTTGGGAAAAGGGCTTGGTGCTCTTATTTCAGACGTTGAAAGTTTAAATATTAATAGGCCTCTGGAGATTAACTCAGAGGCGACACCAGCATCCATCTCAGAAATTCCACTTGAATTAATTGAAACAAATCCATTTCAACCAAGAACATCTTTTGACGATGAACTTTTAGAAGAGCTAGCAGAATCTATCAAAATCTTGGGGTTAATTCAGCCAATAACTGTTAGACTGACTGATAATAAAAAATATCAAATTATTAGTGGCGAAAGAAGATTTAGAGCGTCTGCTATAGCAGGATTAAAAAGAATACCTGCTTACGTTAGAAAAGCAGATGACCAAGGGATGTTGGAGATGGCAATTGTTGAGAATATTCAGAGAGAGAATCTTGATTCAATAGAGATTGCAATGAGTTTTCAACGATTAATTGAAGAGTGTAGCCTAACTCAAGAGCAGATGGCTGACAGAGTTGGCAAAAAAAGGGCAACAGTAACCAACTATCTAAGACTTCTAAAATTACCAGCTGAGATTCAACTTGCAATTAGAGCAAGAAAAATCACAATGGGGCATGCAAGAGCATTACTTTCACTGGACTCCCATAAAAAGCAATTAAAACTGTGCAATTCAATAATAGAAAAAGATTTATCGGTTAGAGAAACAGAAAACAAAATAAAAAAGATCCTTCAAGATTCTCCTAAAAAGATAGTTGAAGAACAGACTGCTAATTTAGATGATTCATACTTTAAAGTTATAGAATTTTTAGGCCGTTACTTCGATAATAATATTAGTTTAAAAAGAGACGAAAAAAGCGGTGCTGGCTCAATAACCATCCGATTTAAAGGCGACGAAGAGATTCAAAAATTCATAAAAGCAATTGACAATACTAATTTATAGGAGCAAGATGAGTTTTAGATCTATTATACTATTAATTTTAATTAATTTATCTTCCCTATTAGTGGCTAAAGCTCAAATTGGTCAGATGCGACAGGTTGGCCCTCCTGGCTCAGGAGGTAATTCTGGACAATTAAATGTAAATCAGAATGACACATCTTATGTACCAAGAGGACCTGCTAAGGAACCATATACATTTAAAAGATACTTTAAAAGTCTTGCTGGTAAAGATAGCATGTCAATCTCAAGAATGTGGGCTGGCTCTTTTATCTTACCTGGTAGTGCTCAACTGTACAATAAAGAGTATTGGAAAATCCCTATTGTTTATGGTTCAATCGGCACCTTTGCTTATGTTGGTTATCAAAACAATTTAGAGTGGCATAAAACTGGAGATTCAAAATATAGAACTTACCGAGATTTATGTTATCTGGGTGCAGCATTATCATATTGGGGTTCTGTTATGGATGGTGTACATAACTACAAATACCATAAAAAAGTTCTTCCTGCTAGAGCATCTTTGTACTCAGCAATGCTACCTGGCTTAGGACAGATGTATAATGGTGATTATTGGAAAATCCCCATTTTTTACGGAGGATTTGTTGTGACAGGATACTTTATCAGTTCAAATCATAGTCAATATAAAAGATATCGCGACCTATACAATCAAGTTAGTCTGCCCGATTCCGACTTAAAAGGAAAGTACAATCCAGAGACAATGAAATATTATAGAGATACCTATAGAAGATTTAGAGACTACTCTATTTTGTCTGGAATTTTAATATATGCATTGAATATTATTGACGCAAATGTGTTTGCTCATATGCAGGATTTTGATGTAAGTGAAGACCTCTCTGCATCACTATCTCCTGGCATCACTATGCCTCTTAACTTTAATTACGCCAATAATATGGGACCAATTGTTGGTTTCAATCTTAAAATTAACTTCTAAAATGAGAAAAATCATTCCTTATCTTATCTTTTTGACTTTTTGTCTTTTATTATCAAACACCACTAAAGCTCAACTCTTTAAAAAACCATCTAGAAAAACCTTAATAGAAGAGGTAGAAAAGCTTAGAAAGACTATCGATTCTCTTAAAACAGAGATTGAATTTAGCAATGCTATCCCTATTATAGATACTATTCCAAATGGTATTGACTCAATCAATCCAGGTGGTCTAACTTTTTTTGGAAGTGAAGATTTTATAGATCCAACAATATCTACAGATAGTCTATTAAGTTTCTGGTACATCCAAAAGTCACTATCACTTGATAATCACGAAATAATAGATTTAGAGAGCGCCGACTTTAAAACAGAAATACCCGATTCTATATATATCAAAAGATTAAAGGCTATAAACTCATTCATACCTCTACCATACAACAATATAGTAAAGAATCATATTATATTCTATACACAAAGAATTCCAAATAAAATTGATCTTATTTTAGGACTATCGCCATACTATTTACCTCAATTCGAAGAGGTATTTGATCAATACGATATCCCTAAAGAGCTTGTTATAATGGCGATTATTGAATCGGCACTAAATCCAAGAGCTGTCTCTAGAGCTAATGCAAAGGGTATGTGGCAGTTTATGTATAGAACTGCGTTACACTATAATTTAAGAATTGACTCATATGTAGATCAACGATTAGATCCAATAGAATCTGCGCATGCCGCTGCAAAATATCTAAAAGACTCATATGCTATTTTTGGTGATTGGCTTTTAGCGATTGCCTCTTATAATTGTGGACCTGGTAATGTTAATAGAGCAATTAGAAGAGCAGGAGGAACAAAAGACTTTTGGACTGTCTATCCATACCTCCCTCGCGAAACAAGGGGTTATGTACCATCTTTTGTTGCTGCACTTTACACACTCAATTACTACAGAGATCATGGAATCCAACCCAGAGCAATATCAATGCCAGCGCATGTAGATACATTTATGATAAAAAAGCCACTTCACTTTGGACAAATATCGGAATTACTAGATATCCCTAAAGAGGTAATAAGTGACCACAATCCACAATATATTAACGAAATAATACCTGGAAATAGTAGAGGTAATATATTAAGATTACCATATAACTATACAAATCTTTTTATTGACAATGAAAATGAGATCTACTCCTATAAAGATAGTATATTCTTCAACCCTATTATTTATAATCAAACTAAAAATAGTAACTCTAGCTCATCAATAATACATACTGTTAGATCTGGAGAGACATTAAGTCATATTGCAGCAAGATATAGAGTTAGAGTTTCTGACATTCAGAGGTGGAATAACATTAAAACCACCATAAGGCCAAATCAACGATTAACAATCTATACATCCAATCCACCTACTGCTAGTACTTCAAATACGTCCTCTAGACAACAGACGTCTAAATCTGGAGGCTATGAGATGTATACTGTTAAAAAAGGAGATACTCTGTGGGGTATTTCTCAAAAATTTAGTGGTGTTAGTCTTAATGACATAATGAAGTTAAATGGGTTTAACAACCGAAGTAAAATTATGCCAGGAACAAAAATTAAAATCAGACCTATTTAAATTTATAACGAATATTTGATTTGAAACTTGAAATCAAATTTAGAGGGGCTCAGAATTGTTTCTGGGCCCTCTCCTATTTTATCTCTATCTAAATAATGAGTTAACCCTAACTTCAACCACAGTACCAAAGATTGAGAAAGCGATACTTTAGTAAAAAAATACCCTCTAACTCCTCTCCCATAATTGACAAAATTTGTATAGAGATAAAGCAAATCTCTCTCATATGAGTATATTCTTGCATACCAATCCGAAACGTCAAATATTGATGCTCTCAATGATAAATTAACTTTTTCCTTTAAGATAGAAAATCTCAAATCTATATACCCTTGATAATTATAACAATAACTTTTAGATACGTCTCCTTTGAATGAAAACTGCATTAAATTATCTATTACCTTACTATTATAATACAATCTTAACCACATAGCATGGTTATTAAACGAAAGGCGTAAATTGCAACTATATCGCAAATCATTATATATATAATTCAAATAGATTTTATATAAATTATTTGAAAGATTATATGCACAGCTAAATGAGCTTTTCTTATCAATCTTGTAGTTTACAATCGCTTTTAATCTATCTGTTTTTGTCGAAGATACTCTATTCACATCAGAAATAGATGAGTGAAATAATTTATCTATATGAAGATACTTAAAAGAGAATTCCAAGTCCGATTTTACATTATAAACCAATCCATTAACAAATGCCTTGGATAAAGACCTATCAATTGCATACTCTCCAAAAAATAGAGTATTTTTTAAAAGATATTTATAATACAAACTAGAATTATAGCTCTCTCTACCAAATTTTTCTGATAGATATTTTTTACCAAAATCTTTACCATCATATAAATGTGAATATTTATGAAAAGAGGCTAAATATGAAATGCTAAATCTTTTTAAATCGTATCGAATGCTAAACGCCAACATATTAGAAACTAATTCACCCTTTCTTTTTATGTCTACTTGCCGATTGTGATATCCACTAGTTATAATTGAGCTATACCCACCACCATCAGTAATTATAGCATCTTTATTCTCAATAGAGCACATAATATTAAAAGAGATAGATTTAAAAGGAGAAAAATCTAACGCTACTCCATTAAAACGACTACATTTATCAGACGAAACATTATGATTTATACCCAAAGAGAATGAATATATATCACTCGAAGAGGAGTTGCCATCCATTTTAAATCCATTCCATAAAACAAGCCCCTCTCCAAATCGTGCATTATATGATCCAACAATTACCCTAGATTTAAATTTTCTAAACACATTATCTATAATAAAATTTCCTTTTATCATATCGAAGTATTTCTCACCTGGATCTTTCTCTAAAAAAATATTGAATAAATATCTACTATAGCTCAAATTAACTCTGTACGACAAATATTCAGGAGTTCCAATATATCGACTATTAGGATTATCTCTATACTCATCAATGGTAATAGGAGTGTATCCAAGGCTTTTGGGATATACCATTTTGAATCTAAGTAGAGTCTCCAATCCAATAGACTTTTTACTCATTTGATTTTTATCCGTATCTCCGATTCTAAAAAATGGTAGTAAAATTTGCAAAAAACTACTATCACTAAATCCTGGAATCAACTCCAGCTCATTAACAGATAATATAAATCCATAGCTTTCTCTATAATGTAAAAAAGCTAGTATTCTAATATTATCAAGAATATAAAGAGAGGACAATTGACTATGCGTAACACTATTTAAATCAAATGGGTCTTTAATAACCTGTGATAAATAGTTAGTATACTCTTCTAAATACTCTTGAGAAATTACCTCCTCATCTGTATTGGCTGTAATAGCTTCTAAAATAAAAATAACAGAGGGGTGAAGTATACCACCTCTGTTATTTGCATAAGCATAAATATTAATGATTACAAATAATGCAATCAGGACCATCTCTCTCCTCATATCTCACCCCTCCTCAAAATAATAAAACTAAAATTGCAATCTACAATATTAGTTTTCTATAATTTAATCAACTTTATATGTGTATTTAATCTCTTTTAAGTCTCTATTTGCTTTAACAATCTTTGAAGCTAAATCAATTTTGAACTGCTTCATTTTAGTCATTATCGCCTGGTCGGAAACAGCCAAAATTTGAAAAGCAAGTATCCCTGCATTTCTTGCTCCATCTAAAGCCACTGTAGCAACAGGAATACCTGGAGGCATTTGCAATATAGATAGAACGGAATCCCAACCATCTATAGAAATAGATGATCTTACTGGCACACCAATAACAGGAAGCGGTGTAAACGCAGCAACAACCCCTGGAAGGTGAGCCGCTCCTCCAGCCCCAGCTATAATAACTTTAACTCCTCTATCTGCAGCCCCCTTTGCAAATTCGGCAACCTGGTCAGGTACCCTATGCGCCGAAAGAGCATTTATCTCAAATGGGATCTCCATTTCATTTAAAAATTCTGCAGCCTCTTTCATAACTGGCATATCAGAGGTGCTTCCCATAATGATACTAACTAATGGTTTCATCGATTTTTTATTAAAAAATTGGTTTAGGACAAAATTAATGATTAATTTCGCAGGCACAAACTTTTTTAATATGGAGCGTATTAAGCTACACGACAAGTACTTTAAAATTTATATTGAACATCAAGAGATACTGGACAAAATCAAGATAGTTGCAAATCAAATTAATAGCAACTACTCTTCTGATGATGTTCCTCTGTTCTTAGCTGTTCTAAACGGCTCCTTTATGTTTGCTGCAGATCTTATGAAAGAGATTGGCATCCCGTGTGAAATTTCATTCATAAAGCTCTCTTCATACTCTGGAACCGAATCTACTGGAGAGGTAAAAGAGATTATTGGATTAAACTCATCTGTAGAGGGTAGAAAAGTAATAGTAGTAGAAGATATAGTAGATACTGGAAACACAATAACTGATCTTCATAAACTTCTTGTAGAGGCAAAAGCTGCTGACATCAAGATCTGCACGCTACTTCTTAAACCAAATGCATATAAAAAATCTTTAAAAATAGATTATGCTGCTATCCAAATTCCTAACGACTTTATTGTTGGTTATGGTTTAGACTACGACGAACACGGTAGGCAATTAAAAGACATATACGTCTTGGATAAAGATAATAATAAGTAATGAAACATTATATTATTTTTGGCCCTCCCGGTGCGGGAAAGGGCACTCAGTCCACTTTACTAGTAGATAAATATAAACTTAAGCATCTATCAACTGGTGCTCTTTTAAGAGAGGAGATTTCTAAAAAGAGTGAGGTTGGCTTAATTGCCAAAGATCTAATTGAGAGAGGCAAATTTGTTGATGACTATATCGTTTTAGAGATCATCAAAAATGAACTCATTAATAATTCTGATCAATATGGAGGAATTCTATTTGATGGATTTCCAAGAACAATTAATCAAGCAGAGCAATTCGACAAAATACTTGAAGAGACTAATAAAGGTAGTGTAACTGCTGTAATTTCTCTTGAGGTCAATGACAATACAATAATTGATAGAATTGCAAAAAGAGCCGAGATTGAAGGAAGAAAAGATGATGCTTCAATAGATACAATATCAAGAAGAATCAAAACTTATCACACAAAAACAGAGCCACTTATAAACTACTATAAAAACAAAAAGTGCTATTACCCGATCTTTGGAGAACTCGGAGTAGAAGAGATATTTAAAAATATATGTGAGCTAATTGATAATTTGAATGAGTAATAACTCCAATTTTGTAGACTATGTAAAAATCTTTTGCGCCTCTGGTAATGGAGGCAAGGGATCTATGCATTTAAGAAGAGAAAAATTTATCCCCAAAGGGGGTCCAGACGGTGGCGACGGAGGTAGAGGTGGTCATATAATTCTAAGAGGGAATTCCCAATTTTGGACCCTAATACACTTAAAATACAGAAAACACATTAGAGCAGATCACGGTGTAGCAGGTAGTGGTGCACTTAGAAAAGGGGCTGATGGAGAAGATATATACCTTGAGGTACCTCTAGGCACTGTTGTTAGAGATGCAGAAACAAAAGAGTTTCTTTTTGAGGTAACAACAGACGGAGAGGAGAAGATCTTGGTACAAGGAGGTAGAGGTGGAAAAGGAAATGCTTTCTTCAAAAGTTCCACAAATCAAACTCCCAGATATTCACAACCAGGAGAAGAGGGTGTAGAAAATTGGTTCATTTTTGAACTTAAGATATTGGCCGATGTAGGTCTAGTCGGCTTCCCTAATGCAGGAAAGTCAACCCTTCTATCAAAACTATCGGCAGCTAAACCCAAAATAGCCGACTATCCTTTTACCACTTTAGAACCAAACCTAGGAATTGTGGAATACAGAGACCATAAATCATTTGTTATGGCAGACATTCCTGGAATTATTGAAGGTGCTCACGAAGGAAGAGGTCTAGGACTAAGATTTCTAAAACATATTGAAAGAAACTCTATGTTACTGTTTATGATACCAGCAGATAGCAAAGACATAAAGAGTGACTACTCTATTCTAGAAAATGAACTAAAGATGTTCAATCCTGAGTTGGCAGATAAAGATAGAATTTTAGCAATTACAAAAAGTGATCTACTAGATTCCGAGCTTCAAGAGCTAATTAAAGAGAATCTGCCATTAAATTTAAAAACAATTTTTATATCTTCGTTTACAGGAAAAGGACTAGATGCCCTTAAAGATATGATTTGGCAATCTCTGAACTCCTAATTATTAACAATAAAATAGATTAGGTATAATGTTTGATAAAATAGTTGAAGCAGATAGATCTCTATTACTTTTTCTAAATAGCCTTCATTTTCCACTAGGTGATAAAATTATGCTATTTTTCACCGCTGCACTGCCGTGGATACCATTATATATTGCAATAGCTTACTATATTGTTCATAAATACTATACAGTAGATAAAAAACCTAAATATGCATTTATTGTAATTACTGCCGCCATTATAGTTTTTGCAATAACAGATATGGGTAGCTCTTTCATCAAAGATTTAACAGAGAGATACCGTCCTGGCCACGATAATGATCTTAAAAATATGGTTAGACTATTAGATGGAACAGGAGGAAGATATGGTTTTGTATCTAGCCACGCATCAAATGTCTTTGGCTTAGCAACCTTTACATCTCTACTTTTCAGGAAACGTTACTACTCTATCTCTATATATACATGGGCTTTTCTGGTTTCATATAGCAGAATATATGTTGGAAGACACTTTCCTGCCGATGTTTTTTTTGGTGCAATATTGGGGATGATAGCCGGTTATGCTCTTTACAAACTTTTATCAATGCGAGTTATTAAAAAATATTATTCCTAAATAATGTACTATATACTAGATCTATCAACAGACCCCTATTGGAATTTAGCCGCCGAAGAGTATCTCTTAAAGAATTTTAACAAACCAGTTTTTAGGCTATGGCAAAACAGCCCCTCAGTTATTATTGGCCTACATCAAAATGCTTATGCCGAGATTAATTTAGAGTTCGTAAAGAGAGGCAATATTCCTGTTGTGAGAAGACTTTCTGGAGGTGGTGCCGTATTTCATGATTTAGGAAATATTAACTTTACATTTATTGATACGTTAAACACAGATGAAGATAGCTCAGCTATGTTTTCACGCTTTACATCACCAATAATTAGTGCACTTAACAATATAGGTATAAATGCTCAATTAAAAGGTAGAAACGATTTAGTTATAGATGATAAAAAATTCTCTGGAAATGCTATTGCCATATACAAAAACAGAGTATTACAACATGGAACTCTTCTATTTAAATCAAATATAAATAGCCTCTCCTCCGCTCTTCAAAGCAGACCAGAACACTTTAAAGGAAAATCTGTTCAGTCTGTAAAATCTAGAGTTACTAATATTTGGGATCATCTATCAGAAAAGATGAGTGTAGAAGAGTTTATACAATATATACAAAACTATATTACACAAACAAAGAATAGCTATCAGTTATATAAATATACTACCCAAGATATAATTAATATTACTAAGTTAAAGATAGAGAAATACTCCTTAGACAGTTGGAATTATGGCAAATCACCAAAATACACTTTTTCTAAAGTACTCCGATTCGAAGGTGGACTGATTGAGTCTTATCTCACTATAGAAAAGGGAGTAATCATAGATATCAATATTTATGGGAGCTACTTCTTTAACAAAGAGACTATAGAATTGGAGAGATTACTAAAAGGCATCAACCACACTCCCGAAAGTGTTAAAGAGGTAATAAAAGATATAAACCTCTCCGACTATATTAATAATATAACCGAAGAGGAGTTTATCAATTTAATATTTTAACTATTATACTTTTTATACCTCCCTCTTTTTCTCTTTAACCTTTACTAAAAGATCTTTTAAAACAGCTACACAGTCAACCGTTGCATCTTCAAATTTATCGGCATTCCTCTCTACTAAAAGATCGTTACCCGGAATATTTAACATTATTTTAACGTTCTTATTATCAGGCTCAGGCAAAAGGCTTAAGACAACCTCTGCATTTATGATTTGATCATTAAATTTAGGTAGCTTAGATAATTTTTTCTCAATGAATTCGATAAGTTTTTTGTCTGCATTAAATTTAAGAGACTGAATTCTAATGTCCATACTAACCTCCATTTTTTGCTCTGGGATGAGCGGTTAAAAATACTTTTTTTAGCTGTTCGAATGAATTATGAGTATATATCTGGGTTGCAGCTAAAGATGAATGACCCAGAAACTCTTTTATATTATTGAGACCTGCACCATTATTAAGAAGGTGAGTCGCAATTGAGTGCCTTAATACATGTGGCGATTTTTTACCCGTTATTTTACTACATATAGACAACTCTCTTTTAACAATATTATAAAGAGTTGATATTGATAACTGCTTGCCACTTTTAGTACAAAACATATACGTAGTATCTATTAATTCTTCTTCTAATATAACAAAATAACTTGAGAAATAGTTCTCAATAACTGAAATTACTGGAACCTCTCTCACTTTATCTCCTTTACCTAAGATTCTCAACACCTTTCTTGAAGAGTCCCAATCACTAATCTTAAGATTCAGTAACTCTGCCCTTCTCATACCTGTTGTATACAGCAACATCAGAATCAACTTATCTCTAAGATAAGTAAATGATCTCTCTTGATCGTTAATACCAAAGTAACTATCAAGCGACTCCTCTGTATAAAAATGAGGTAATCTCTTCCCTCTTTTTGGTCTTTTGATAACTTTAACTGGATTAGAGATAATAGCTCCTCTTTTTACCAAATACTGACAAAAGCCACTTAATACAGATATGTGCAAATTAATAGTAACTGCAGATAATCCCACCTCCCCTATGTGTGAAATGTACAATCTTATACTTGAAATGTTTAAAGATTGGGCATTAAATTCTTCACTATTAGATTGAAAATTGACAAACCGCAACAATATATCTTTATATATTGTTACGCTCCTTTGAGAATATCTTTTTTGAACACTCAGGAATTTTATATACTCATTAATCTCATCCATAACTGGCATCTAATTTAATAAAAAATGAGACTATATCCAACATTTCATGTATAATAATGACACACATATTGTCTATTTATTTTACACTAAAACGACCACCCTTTAATATCTATACACCTTTATTTCAGATGTATAATCAAAAGGGCAAAGTTTTGGCATTTATCAGCTTCATAAATATTGATTAAAATAAAATTATTATGTTAAAAATAGAAAAACTTACAAAAATCTATAGAACAGATGAAGTTGAGACTATAGCTCTTAATAGTATATCGTTTAATGTCCAAAAGGGAGAATTTATAGCTATTATGGGTCCATCTGGTTGTGGAAAAACAACCCTATTAAACATCCTTGGACTTCTAGACAATCCCGATGATGGATCATATATTATGGATAAGATAGAGCTTGCTAAGTTAAAAGAGAAACAAAGAACTCAATATAGAAAGGGGAATATTGGATTTATTTTTCAAAATTTTAATCTGATTGACGAACTAACAGTCTATGAAAATGTAGAACTACCACTAAACTATCTCAAGATTGACTCTAATGAGAAAAAAGAAGCAGTAAATCAGGTACTAAAAAGAATGAACATTAGCCATAGGGCAAAGCATTTCCCTCATCAATTATCTGGAGGGCAACAACAAAGAGTTGCCATTGCTCGCTCTGTTGTGGCAAAACCTAAAATTTTGCTAGCAGATGAGCCTACAGGAAATTTAGATTCTAAAAATGGTAAAGATGTTATGGACCTATTAACAGAATTAAATAGAGAAGGGGCAACAATAATAATGGTAACACACTCAAAAGAGGATTCACTATATGCTCACAGAGTTATTAATCTATTTGACGGACATATAATATAAATATTATGAACTACTTTTTATTAACATTCCGATCATTTTTTAAGAAAGGAAGGTCAAATCTAGTGAAGATTCTCTCTCTTTCTATAGGATTAGCTGCAGGGCTAATATTAATATATAAAATAGCATACGAATTATCATATGATAGCTTCTATGACCATATTGATAGAGTTTATGTAATACAAACAAATTTCAAGATGGGAGAAGAGGCTAACTTTGATGTTTTTAGTCAAACTAGTGGAGCTATTGCTCCCACAATGAAAAAAGAGATTCCACAAATTGAAGCTGCCACAAGATTTACCTATATAACTAACCAGAAAAGCACCATAAATAACATAAATAATAAAACCAATAAGAGTAAAGGCTATGTTATAATTGCAGATTCCTCACTCTTTGACGTACTTAGCACTCCAATAATATCTGGAAATCCAAAGGATATTTTATCCAGACCCGGAACAATGCTTGTATCAGAAAAAGTAGCAAAAGATCTTGGCGGAAATCCTATTGGAATGACAATTGAATTAGATCATAACCCAGGAAAATATGTTACAATTTATGGTATTTTTAAGGATCGTCCATCAAATACAAATATCAACTTTGATGCAGTAATATCTATGCCAACAATATCACAATTCATATGGGATGGAAGCATGAACTGGATTGGGAATGATAGATATAGAAGCTATGTTAAAATAGTTGCTGGGAGCAGTATAAAAAACATAGAAGATCAAATGTTTCAAATGCTATATAGGCATATTGACCCTCAAATTCTTAAAGACTCCTCTGTGGAGATTAGACATTCACTATCTCCTCTATCAAAGATTCATAAAAATGACCCACAAATAAAAAGAAACAATCTTATTTTAGGAGTAATTGCTCTACTGCTAATTATAACAGCGCTTTTCAACTATATATTAATAGTAATTACAACATTAGTAAATAGATCAAGTGAAATTGCAACATATAAATGCTATGGAGCCAATAAAATAGAGCTTTTTAAGATGATATTTATTGAAACGGTTATTCACATCTTAATCTCTCTTGTTATAGCAGCTATTTTGATAATTATTTTTCAAGACTTTATACAAACAAACCTATCCTTATCTATTATAAATTTAATTAATTTAAGATCTAGCCTAATTATCACATCAATAATTTCAATTATTGTTATAGTTGCTGTTATTATTCCTACTAATATATTTTCGAAAATATCAATATCCAGCGCATTTAGAAAGATTAAAATTAATACTGGTAAATGGAAACAGTCTCTTTTGTTTATTCAGTTTACCTCATCCACGGTATTAATTATAATACTTGTTGTTTCAATACTCCAATATAGGCTCATGACCAATGAAGATCCAGGATACAACTATCAAAATATTGTCTATATTGAGTCTCCTGGCAGCACTACTAAACAAAGAGAAGTACTAGTAGAGCAACTAGGAAAAATTGCTGGAGTAGAGAGTGTTTCGTGGGCAAGTGTGCTGCTTTTTTATCCTCAATCTGGAAATAATATAACACTTCCCGGACAACCGAAAGAGCTGTTTAACTTTGCCGAACTATACTATGCTAATGATAGTTATATCAGAGATATGAAATTTAATATAATTAAGGGAGAGCCTTTCTCTAAGGAAAAATCTGCTCCAAATGACATTTTAATTAGCGAAGATTTTGAAGAAAAATTACTAAATATGACGAATTGGAGAGATGGGGTTATTGGCAAAACAGTTCAAACATCGGAAAAAGGATTAGCAACTATTGTGGGTGTCTACCAAAAAATACGAGTAGGAACAATTATTGACGAAGATATTAGACCATCTCTTATCTCATATTCTAATAAGGTAGATAGATATATCTTCTTAAAAATGGAAGATATGTCATTAGAAAAACAAAACAAAATAAGTGAAGTAATTTCTAACACCCTTAAATCTGACAATTTTACTATAAATTCCTATGGCGAAAGTTTGATAAAAAGATACAATCAAGCAAGAATCTTTAGAAACACCATACTTGCTGGGGGAATTATTGCAACACTAATTATGTTATTTGGGCTTATTGCATATATCACAAACGAAATTAGCAGAAGATCGTCAGAGATAGCTATACGCAAAATCAATGGTGCATTAGAGAGAGATATTGTTAGGCTATTTATTATAGATATCTATAAATTAGCAATACCTTCAATTATTATTGGAGCATTTGTATCTAACTACTTATCAAATCAAATTCTTCATAATTTCTCAAAAAAGATAGCCGTTAATCTAGTATTGCTTTTAGGATGTTCTCTGTTTATATTGATAATTATTACATTTTCTACTTATCTATCTTGTTTAAAAATTTCTAAACAAAATCCATCCAGAAATATATAGCATAATAATATAACTACTAAGATATTAAATAAAAAGAGGGGAGCATATGCTCCCCTCTTTTCTTCTAAATATCTAAATTGATACAGAAACAGATTACTCCTCGTTAATGCGAAGATTCTGCACATATATCGCCTTCTTAACTTCGTCTCTTCTTCTTACTGATTTCTTAACAAAAGTCTTTCTACTTCTTAACTCTCTGATAATACCAGTCTTTTCAAACTTACGTTTGAATTTCTTTAAAGCTCTCTCTATATTTTCACCCTCTTTAATTGGAACAATAATCATATTACACACACCTCCTTTTATTTGGACCGCAAAGGTAATTATTATTTATTTTAATTACAAACTATCCTATTTAAATTTCTTATTTTTGTAGGATCCAAAAAATATGTTTTACATTTACACAAAAATCAAGTAAAATTTAAATTATATTAATATAAATAAGATATTAGATTATGAACATAAATGAATTTCAAAAATTAGTTATTCAAGGAATACCAGAAGAACTTCCAGAACCTAAGATTTGGGACAAAGATGTTAATCATGCTCCAAAAAGAAAAGATATATTAACAAAAGAGGAGAAGATTCTAGCTATAAAAAACGCTCTTAGATATTTCCCTGTTAAGCATCATAAAATCTTAGCCGAAGAGTTTGCATATGAACTCCAAACATTTGGAAGAATATATATGCACAGATTTAGACCAGACTACAAAATCACAGCAAGATCTTTAGATCAATTCCCTCATAAATCTAAACAAGCTGCGGCTATTATGCTTATGTTATCTAATAATTTAGATCATGCTGTTGCACAACATCCCCACGAACTAATAACTTATGGAGGAAATGGTGCCGTTTTTCAAAACTGGGCTCAATATCTATTAACTATGCAGTATCTTTCTCAGATGACAGATGAGCAAACCCTAGTTCTTTACTCAGGACACCCTATGGGTCTCTACCCATCGCACAAAGATGCACCCAGGGTAGTTGTAACCAATGGCATGGTTATTCCAAACTATAGCTCAAAAGATCACTGGGAAAAATTTAACGCTCTTGGAGTCTCTCAATATGGACAAATGACTGCAGGCTCTTTTATGTATATTGGTCCTCAAGGAATTGTTCACGGAACAACAATTACTGTTTTAAATGCAGCCAGAATGAAATCTAATGGTGCAGATATAAGAGGTAAGATTTTTGTGAGTTCCGGATTAGGAGGAATGTCAGGAGCTCAACCAAAAGCTGCTGTTATTGCAGGTTTAATTGGAGTTGTTGCAGAAATTAATCCAAAAGCAGTCCAAACAAGATATAGTCAAGGATGGGTAGATGAAGTTTATACAGATCTTGATCAAATTGTTGAAAGAGTAAAAGAGGCCTCTAAAAATAAAGAGGCGGTTTCAATAGCATATCAAGGAAACATTGTAGATCTTTGGCAGAAATTCTATGACTGTAATGTAAAAATAGATTTAGGTAGTGATCAAACGTCTCTACACAATCCATGGGCTGGAGGCTACTATCCTGCGGGAATATCTTTTGAAGAGGCCAATAAAATGATGGCAGAAAATCCAGAAGAGTTCAAAGAGGCTGTTCAATTAACATTAAGAAAACATGCCGAGATTATTGATAAAATGTGCAAAAAAGGTATGTACTTTTTTGATTATGGAAATGCATTCTTATTGGAGGCGTCCAGAGCTGGAGCCGATATTCAACTAGAAGATGGGTCTTTCAAATACCCTTCATATGTACAAGACATTATGGGTCCTCTATTTTTTGACTATGGATTTGGACCATATAGATGGGTATGCACATCTTCAAATCCAAAAGATTTAGAAGAGAGTGATAAAATTGCATATGACGTTTTAATGGATATCTCAAAAAATGCTCCTTCTGAGATCAAATCTCAACTAGAAGATAATATTCATTGGATAAAAGAGGCTGGAGAGAACAGATTAGTAGTTGGCTCTCAAGCCAGAATTTTATATGCCGATTCTGAGGGTAGAATAAAAATTGCACTTGAAATGAACCGTGCAATAAGAGAGGGAAGAATCTCTGCTCCAATTGTTCTTGGAAGAGACCACCATGATGTTTCAGGCACAGACTCTCCATACAGAGAGACATCAAATATATATGACGGCTCTTCATTTACTGCAGATATGGCAATACACAATGTTATTGGAGATAGCTTCAGAGGTGCAACATGGGTATCTATACACAATGGCGGTGGAGTTGGATGGGGAGAGGTGATAAATGGGGGATTTGGAATGGTTATAGATGGATCCGAAGATTCTGACAGAAGAATCAGACAGATGCTTCACTGGGATGTAAATAATGGTATAAGTAGAAGAGCTTGGGCTAGAAACTCAGGAGCAATATTTGCAATTAAACGAGAAATGGAGAGAACTCCAGAATTAAAAGTAACAATCCCAAATATAGCAGATGAGAATCTAATAAGATTGACCACTGATCATATTCTCAACGGAGAATCCTAAAATAGATGCATAATTCTTAAGTTCTAAAACTATCTCTGGATCTAATTTTCTCTCTCTAGATAAGATCCAGAGATATTTTCCTGTTGGATCACCTACTAAAGCGTAATTATAATCTGGATCTACCCTTAAAACCCAATAATCTCCGGAGAAGGGCCATACAAAACTAACTTTGAGTTTAGAGGGTTCCCTTGGATTTGGAGCCCATGCTTTGCCTTTTGCCTGCTTAACTCTACTTTTGTCTTCTATAAGCCTACCTTCGTTTATAACTGTAATATAACCATCATCTCTAAGAATATACATTGCTGTAATATCTTCCAATCCCTCCTCAAATTTATTAGGTAACCTCTCTATCTCATACCACTTACCCATATATCTCTCAATATCAAAATCTTCCACAGGATTTAAGATAAGATAAGAGGGGGAACACGACCAAATTACAACAACAGAAACAAATGATAATATATATCTCATTTTTAACATTTTTTCTAACATATAACAGAATTGATATACAAATACCATACCCAATCCAATATAAATAAAATAGGTAGTGTATCATATGTTACACAAATCTACTATTTATAACTCTATTTTTGCAAAAAAAAGGAGATTATGAAACGAAAAGTAATACAAATAGACGAAGAGCTATGCAATGGGTGTGGTATTTGCGTAGAGGGTTGCCATGAAGGAGCATTACAGCTTATAAATAACAAAGCAGTAATGATAAGCGATATCTACTGCGATGGATTGGGTGCTTGCATCGGTGAGTGTCCAGTAAATGCAATCTCATTTATAGAAAAAGAGTGTGAGCCATATGACGAAATTGCTGTAATAAGTAGAATATGCAAAAAGGGAATAGATGTTATTAAAGCACACCTAATGCACCTAAAGAATCATAATGAAATAGAGTGGTATAATCAAGGTGTGGAGTGGTGCAATAATAATGGCTATGATCTTGGACCAAGCTTTACAACAGTCAATATTAATAATTTCTCTATGGCAAATAATATAACATCTCAATTTAATCAATGGCCAGTTCAGCTTCACCTATTAAATCCAGAATCAAATTTCTTAAAAAATAGCGATCTCCTTCTAGCTTCTGACTGTTCTGCCTTCTCTTGCGCCGATTTTCACAACTCATATTTAAAGAATAAAACACTAGCTATAGCGTGTCCAAAGTTAGATTCACAAATAGAGGTCTATATAGAAAAGCTATCAATAATGATAGATAGAACTAAAATCAATAGTATTTCTGTTTTAATGATGGAAGTTCCATGCTGTGGTGGTTTGTTAAGAATAGCAAAAGCTGCCAAAGAAAAAACAAAAAGAGAGATACCAATTAAAGCCATTGTTATCTCTCTTAAAGGAGAACTATTGAAAGAGGAGTGGATTAAGTTTTAATCCATCAATTTACTAAGCGGATATGGAAGAACTAGCTCATCGTTTTTTATAGCGATGAGTTTTTCTTTACCAGTAATAGATAATTTAAAATACATCTGTCTTCTATCTGTTTCGCCAAGAACTCTCTCTATATAACCCTTATCTTCCACAGATCTAATTAGCTTAGATGTATTGGAACACGTTAAGGTCAACATTTTTGCTATCTCCCCAGATGATAGCGTTGTGTCCTTTAGACTACATAACAACATGCCCTCATTCAATGATAGATTATGGGCAGCAATAAAATGATTTTCAAACTCACTTATAGCCCTACAAACATCTCTTATTGCACAAAATTTTTCCATCTACACTTCTATATTAATTTATTATATACAATACCTAATTAAAACTTGTTAATTAAAACATATTCATTTTACTTATTCTTTTTTACAAGTAAAACTGTCTCTATAGCCCGTTTTAGATCCTCTTTTGGTATTGCTCCTTGAGCCACTTGAAGTTCTCCCTCCATGGGGATAAAAAGTAGTGTTGGCAAAGCCCTTATTCCAAAAGCCTTAGCTATATCACGTTCTATATCTGTATTAACTTTATAAATATATATCTCTCCTTTATACTCTTTTGCCAGTTCCTCTAAAATTGGACTAAGCTTTTTACAATAGCCACACCAATCGGCATAAAAGTCAATAATTGCAGGTTTATCTCCTAGGTAATGCCATTCATCTGGCGATGCCTTTAAATTTGCAACTTTTGTAATAAAGTCACTATAAGTAATATGAATAACCTCTTTTTTGTCGGATTTTGAACTATTTGAACCATCCTGTGCTCTTGCCCCACAACCAAAGGTTAATGCAAGGCCAAGAATTATTGTTAATACTGTAATTTTCTTCATAATTCTATTTTAAAAATCGTGGTCAAAATTAAAATAATATTTCTACAAAAACAAATTTCTTATGGAAAATATTTTGCGATTTAATATTTTTTAATTTCCTTTGCATATATTTTCTATTAGAAATTATTAGCAAGAGAAATAAAATTTTAAATTTATGAAATATCTAATTATTGGAGGTGTTGCAGGAGGTGCAACAGTAGCCGCAAGGTTAAGAAGAAATGATGAAAAAGCGCAAATTATACTATTTGAAAGAGGAGAGTATGTCTCCTATGCAAATTGTGGACTTCCTTATTATATAGGTGGTACAATTGCAAATAGAGATTCTCTATTTGTACAGACTGTAGAAGGAATACAAAATAGATTTAATATAGATATACGAATAAAGTCTCTTGTAGAAAAAATAGACAGAGAGAACAAGTTGATTCATGTATACAATATTTCTAATAACACAAAGTACACTGAGAGTTATGACAAGCTAATACTCTCTCCTGGAGCAGAACCAATAAAACCGAATATTCCAGGAATTGACAGCACTAGAGTATTTACACTAAGAAGCGTTCCAGATACAGATAAGATAAAGAATTATATTTCTACTAAAAACATTAAAAAAGCAGTAGTTGTAGGTGGGGGTTTTATTGGCCTAGAGATGGCAGAGAATCTAAAAGAGTTAAAAATTGATACCTCATTAGTAGAGATGGCTCCTCAAGTAATGGCTACAATTGACTACTCGATGGCTGCTATAGTACACTCCGAACTGAAATCTAAAGGGGTAAATCTATATTTAAACAACGCTGTAGATAAATTTATCGAGAAAGACAACTCCATTGAAATATACCTTAAAAATGGGGAGGTAATTGAATCCCATATGGTAATCTGGAGCATTGGTGTTAGACCAGAAACTAAGCTTGCAAAAGAATCAAATCTAGAAATCGGGACTACTGGTGGCATCAAAGTGAATGAGTATATGCAAACATCTGACAAAGATATATATGCCCTAGGAGATGCCACAGAAGTAGTAAATGGAGTTACTGGTAAACCTGCACTAATTCCATTAGCTGGACCAGCAAATAAACAAGGTAGAGTTGTAGCAGATAACATAGTATATGGAAACAAACATAAATATCTTAATAGCATAGGAACAGGCATTGCCAAAATCTTTGACCTTACCGTAGCCTCGACTGGTGCAAATAGTAAGCTATTAAAAAGAGAGGGGATCGAATATATATCGTCATATACCCACTCATCTTCTCACGCTGGATACTATCCAAACGCTCTACCTCTCTCAATTAAATTACTTTTCTCTCCTATAGACGGAAAAGTTCTTGGAGCACAGGTTGTTGGATACGAAGGAGTAGATAAAAGAGTGGAGATGTTTGCACAAGTAATTAAAAATGGGGGTAACATATATGATTTAATTGAGATAGAACATGCTTATGCACCACCCTACTCATCGGCAAAAGACCCCGTAAATATGGCTGGATTTGTTGCCGATAATATCCTAAATAATAGAGTTAAAACAGCTCATTGGAGAGAGATAGATAGTGCCGATACTAACGAAAGAGTAATCATTGACGTTAGAACAGAAGAGGAGTATCAAATGGGTCATATAGATGGAGCAATTAACATACCTGTGGACACTCTTAGAGGTAGATTAAATGAGATTCCAAAAGATAAGAGAGTTATAGTATACTGTGCTATAGGCCTTCGAGGATATTTAGCATACAGAATTCTAGTACAAAATGGGTATGAAAATATTTATAATCTATCTGGTGGATACAAAACATACTCCATTGCTACTGAAAAAGATAGCATAGAAAATTTCTTCGCAACCCAGATAGGTTCCGATGACCTCCCTATAGATTTTTCAGAAGAAAAAGATCCAGATATCAGCGTAGATGCAACTGGCCTTCAGTGCCCTGGACCGATAATGATGCTTAAGAAAAATTATGATAAGTTAGAAAACGGACAAACTCTAGAGATAAAATCTACTGACGTTGCATTTTCAAAAGATCTTTCGTCTTGGTGCAATATAACTGGAGCTAAACTTGGTTCTATATCAAGCAACAAAGGTGTAATTACAGCAAAAGTAACAAAATACGAAAAGAGCGGATGCTCAGTTATTAATCCTTCACAAAAAGATAATAAAACAATAGTAGTTTTTAGTGACGACATGGATAGAGCTTTGGCCTCATTTGTTATTGCTAATGGAGCTGCTTCTATGGGCAAAAAAGTTACTATGTTTTTCACATTTTGGGGGTTAAATATTATTAAGAAAAGAGAGAAGGTTAGCGTAAAGAAAGATTTTATATCCAAAATGTTCGACATGATGCTTCCTAGTAATGCCTCAAAACTAAAACTATCTAAAATGAATATGTTTGGAATGGGAAGCTTTATGATGAAAAAAATAATGAAATCTAAAAACATAGATAGTTTAGAAAGTCTAATTGAACAGGCTCAAGCCAATGGCGTAGAGTTTATTGCTTGTACAATGAGTATGGATGTTATGGGAATAAAAGAGGAGGAGTTGTTAGATAACGTAAACTATGCAGGAGTTGCAACCTATTTAGAGAGAAGTGAAGAGGCAAATATGTCACTATTTATATAGAGAATATCTAAATTACCAATTTAGAATAAAATGATATCTTTGTAGATTATAATATATGTAATGTATGAGATATCTATATAAATTAATCTTAAAAATTCTTGGTTGGAAGGTTATGGAACCTCCTGTACCAGAACCAAAATGTATTATTCTTGGAGTCCCACACACTTCTGGGTGGGACTTTGTAATATCTTTTTTGTACTATAACTCTTTGGGTAAAACAGCCTATGTTATGGTTAAAAAGAGTTTTTTTATATGGCCTCTTGGACCAATTGTAAAGGCTATGGGAGGTATTCCTGTAGATAGAAGTAGAGGTGCATCAATTACTCTTCAAATGATTAATGAATTTAAGTCTAGGGATTACATGCATCTTGCTATAGCCCCAGAAGGGACACGTAAACCTACCGAAAAATGGAAAGCAGGATTCCATACAATTGCTAAAGCAGCAAATGTTCCAGTGTATCTTGGGTACTTTGATTGGGGGAAAAAAGAGGTTGGCCGTGGAGAAAAATTTGAAATAACAGATGATGTGCATGCAGACCTTAAGCGAATAAGAAAATGGTATAAAGACAAAGGGGTAATTGGCAAACATCCAAAAAATTTTACAACTGGTAGAGATTTGGAATGATTATTGTCTATATTTACACTATTATTAATCGACCCAAAATATGAGCACTAAAGAATTTAAAACATTAAAGGAGCTAATCAACTATTCTTCTGAGAATTATGCCAATAATATATCATTCTCATTTATAGATGGTGATTTTTATACCTATTCTCAACTTCAACAAAAATCAGATGAAATTTCTAGATTATTAAGTGAGAATGGTATTGGTGATTATCAGAAAGTGGCAATATTGAGTCAAAATATGCCAAACTGGGTTGTAGCGTTCTTTTCTGTTGTATCTACAACAAGAGTAGCTGTTCCATTACTTCCAGATTTCTCTGAACATGAAATAAAAAACATAATTGATCACTCAGAATCTAAAGTTATTTTTGTATCTCAAAGGTTAAAGTACAAGTTAACTCCAGAGATATTAGAGAGTTTGGATTTAGTTATATGTATTGATACTTTTGAATTAATCAAGGCAAAAGAAAATCCTAACCAAATATCCGTTTCAGAACCTAAACCTGACGATCTAGCATCAATCATATATACATCTGGGACAACAGGTGGTTCAAAAGGAGTTATGCATACACACAAGACCCTTTGTGCTCATCTATATGCAGCCTGTCTTCTTAGACCTGGTTTTGAATGGGATATTTGGCTTTCACTTTTACCTCTATCTCATACTTTTGAGAACAGCCTAGGAATGCTATTACCGATGGCAAGTGGATCATCTGTATATCACATTGAAAAGGCCCCTACTCCTTCTATACTTTTAAAAGCGCTAAAAGAGGTGAGGCCCACTACAATGTTAAGTGTACCTCTCATTATTGAGAAGATATATAGATCATCTATTTTACCAAAATTTACTTCAAAAAAGAGCGTTCAAAAAATATACAAAACCACTTTAGGAAGGAAGCTATTAAATTACTTAGCAGGGAAAAAACTTAAAGAGACTTTTGGAGGAAGGTTAAGATTTTTTGGAATAGGTGGTGCAAAATTAGATCCAGAGGTCGAAAGATTCCTTTATGAAGCTAAGTTCCCATATGGTATTGGATATGGATTGACAGAGAGCGCACCGCTACTTGCAGGAGCTGTTCCTCATATGGTAAAATGGCAATCTACCGGCCCAGTTGTTCATGGAGTAACTCTAAAAATAAATAACCCCAACCCAGAAACAGGTGAAGGAGAAATTGTTGCAAAAGGGCCAAATATTATGGTTGGTTATTACAAAAACCCTGAAGCAACAAAGGAGGCCTTTACAGAAGATGGATGGTTTAGAACAAAAGATCTTGGTATTTTTGATAAAAAAGGTAGACTGTACATTAAAGGGCGTTTAAACAATATGATTCTTGGCCCAAGTGGAGAAAACATATATCCAGAAGAGATTGAATCTGTAATTAATGCACATGCAATGGTTGCTGAATCACTAGTAACCCAAAGCAAAGGAAAATTAATAGCTCGAATTTATTTTAATCCAGATAAACTAAAAGCACTAGCAGAGGCAAAAGAGGAGGTTCTAGCATCATACTATCAGACAAAAGAGTCTTTTATGAAGAGTTATGAAGAGAAGAAAGAGGAGCTGATAACTAGTTACGAAGAGAAAAAAGAGGAGCTACTTCACAGCTACGACGAGAAGAAAGAGGAGATGCTAAAAGCTTTTAATCAAAAAATAGAACAGATAAAACAGGATATTACCAAATACGTTAACGAGAGAGTGAATAAATTTTCTAAGATTTCTGTTATTATCGATAATAAAGAGCAGTTCGAAAAAACAGCTACTCACAAAATAAAACGTTATAAATACAAAGATTAATATTTTAAATAAGATGTCGATCTATTAAAGATCGACATCTATTCTTCCTACAAATACACCGTGAGCCCCTGCCTGATTTACCAAGACTCCTTTGCCTCTTCTATTTTTTATAATGACAGGCTCTTTCAAAAATGTGTGTGAATGCCCACCAATAATCATATCTACATACTTGGTTCTTTTAGCCAAATATGTATCAGATGGTCTCTCTTTACTTCCACCATCAAATCCAAGATGACTTAAAACAATAACAAGGTCGCAATTGTCTTTATTTTTTAATTTATAAGATAATTCATTGACAATCTTAACAGGATCTTGATAAACTAAACCTTGGATTGCATGAGTTGAGACATACCCCTTTAAATTTAGCAAAACCCCAATAATCCCTATTTTAATATCACCCTTATAAATAATAGTATAAGGTTTAACCAAACCTTCTAAGGGTGTTTTTTCAAAATTATAATTTGCACAAAGTGAAACAAAATTGGCCTTTCTAAGTCTATTAGCAAGCGCCTCTTGTCCATCATCAAACTCATGATTACCCAAACATACAGCATCGTACCCCATAGCATTATACAAAAGCACTTCTAACTCTCCACCAAACATAGTGTAATAAGGCGTACCTTGATTATAGTCCCCAGCATCCAATAGAAGAACATTTTTATGATTCTGCCTAACATGATTTATATAATTAGCTCTTCTTAAGAAACCCCCAAATCCAGCATTTCTTCCAGAAGAGAGCGGTTCGATATGGCTATGAACATCATTTGTATGTAGAATAACCAAATCCTGAGAGCTAAGAGTCGTTGTCCCTACAACAACAAAAAAGGCCCATAAAAAACTGAAAAACAATACTCTCTTATTCATATCTCACTCTGTTAGTTATAGATGAAGTTAACTTATGCCCCAAAGCACTTCTCTCTTCTATCATTTTTATAATTGCATCACGTAATAAAACCCCTGTATTCTCAACCTCAGTTGCTCTTGTTAATGCAGATAGACTATCACCTCCTCCTAATAAGAAATCAATAGTTGCAACTCTATATTTTCTTGTAATATCTATCTGCTCTCCCTCTAATAATACATCTTTTAGCTTCCCATTACTAATCTCAACTAAAACATTATAAGAAAGAGCCTCTACAGACCTACCGGCCATAGAATTAAAAAGATCAATTAAATCCTTACCCCATATATCAATTATCACAACATAATTTTCAAATGGGAAAATAGAGAAAATATCATATCTTCTAACATCACCCTTTGGTAGTGCTGCTCGCAATCCACCAAAATTAGTCAAAGCAAAATCAACCCTTCCTCCACTTGCCTCTTTAGAGTACTCATATAGAAGATCTACTGCAAAGTTCGATAGCAAAGACTCTGGTCTTCCTGACCTCATTTCAACTTCGGAAACTGCAATAACCTCATTCATAACCCTATCGAGTTCAGGCTTATAAAAATCAATTATACCTTGTATAACCATATCATTATTCTTATCCCAAGTACTATCCATCTTAACCTGAGATGCCTCATACGAGAATCTTAGTTTTTGAGCTTGGAGCGTAGAAGAGAATAAAAGAACCAGAACAAGAGAGAGAGTAGATATTATCAACTCTCTCTTTAATTTTAATATTTTATCCATTTAAATAGATCTTTAAAAGTAGCTTTTTTACCATACATTAAAATACCCACTCTATATATCTTAGCCGAGACATAAGTAAGAGCCAAGAAGGTAGTAATTAATATAACTATTGAGAGTAATAACTCCCAAAGAGGGACTCCAAAAGGAACTCTTGCCATCATTACCATTGGAGACGTAAAAGGTATCATTGACCCCCAAAAAGAGAGAGAGCTATCTGGATACTGGAAAGTATGAATCATTATAAATAATCCAATAATTAATGGAAGAGTAACTGGTAAAATTAATTGTTGAGTATCTGCCTCATTGTCAACAGCTGAACCTACAGCAGCAAACATAGCAGCATAGAGTAGATATCCAAGCATGAAATATATAAGAAAAGAGACAATAATTCTTGTAAAAGGGACATCAGAAAGAGCTTTGAACAACTCTGCAGCAAATCCTTGATCTTGTTCAGCTGCATCAACAAATTGTTGAGCATCTCCCATTACTCCAGGTGTAACTGCTGTGATATTTGAAGGAGCATCTCCAGAACCCATAAACTTATCAACTCCAATAAATGATTGTACCCCAAAAGTAATTCCCAAAGTCAATACAATCCAAATAACAAATTGTAACATAGCAACGGATCCAACACCCATTATTTTACCCAACATTAATTGAAATGGCTTGATTGATGAAACAATCACCTCTACAATTCTTGTTGTTTTCTCCTCAATAACACCTCTCATCACCATAGATCCAAACATAAAGATAAACATATATATCATAAAACTAGCAATATATGCTATCCCCATATAGATCTCCACCATTCCAAGTTTTTCATCACCACTATCAGAGATTGTAAATGTTCTCATGTTTACAGAGGTCCTTATATCTTTAATTATCTCATCTAAATTCTCAATATCATAGCTATTTAACTTATTAGCTTCCACTGCTCGCTGAATATATCTTTCAATTTGATTCTTAAGATCAATATTCATTTGCTTAGAAGAAAGACCAGATACAGTAACATTTAAACTTTGATCTAGCGAAGATATTTCTACAAAAGCATGAAGAGAGTCTGGGAAATTGGAGCGAATACTCTCTCTATCTACATTATTATCAAAATAATAAGTATACTCTTTGGTGTTTTCAAAAAAGTTTTGAGCAATTCCAGAATTGTCTAAAACCAATATTTTTTGATCCTTTTTACCAGAAGACATTAACATTATTACCGAGGGCAAAATCATCAATGCCGCAAATAGTATAGGAGTTAAGACTGTCATAATAATAAATGACTTCTTCTTAACTCTAATCATAAATTCGCGCTCTATTACTAGGAATATTTTACTTTTCATTGTTTACCCCCTCCTTTAACTAACTAATTTAATAAATATGTCGTTCATTTTAGGTATTAATTCTCTGTAAGAGATTATATCTATATCGGCAATAAGACTCTTTAGTAGATCAGAGGAGCAAACACCATTGTTTACCTCTAAAACGGCTTTATATCCACTAGATGATTCTTGTTGAGAAGTCAATTTATATAACGCATTGTTACTAAAGTTATACATATCAGTAGATCTATATATAACCTCTATCTCATTCTTACCATGATCTCTTCTTATTTTATCTAAAGGACCTTCAATAATTAAATTAGCCTTATTAATCAAAGCAATATTATCACATAACTCCTCTACAGACTCCATATTGTGAGTAGATAGAATAATTGTTGTCCCTGCTTTCTTAAGTTCTAAAATCTCCTTTCTAATTAATTGAACATTAACAGGATCAAACCCACTAAATGGTTCATCTAAAATTAATAGAGATGGTTTATGAAGGATTGTAGTTATAAATTGCATCTTTTGGGCCATACCTTTAGATAACTCCTCTACCTTTTTATTCCACCAGGCTTGGATACCAAATTTTACAAACCACTCTTTTAACTCTTTAGTAGCCAAATCCTTTTCCATTCCTTTTAATCTTGCCAAGTATAAGGCCTGCTCTCCAACTTTCATCTTTTTATACAGACCTCTCTCTTCTGGAAGATACCCAATAGAATGAATATCATTGGGGTCTAAAGGGCGTCCCTCAAAATAGACCTCTCCAGAATCTGGGATTGTAATTTGGTTCAGTATCCTTATCATAGTAGTCTTCCCTGCTCCATTAGGGCCCAACAAACCAAAAATTTGACCTTTGGGAATAGAGAGAGAAACTGCATTTAGGGCAGTGAAATCATTAAACTTCTTCACTACATTTTTGCATGTTATCAAATCCATAGTTATATTATTTTTACAAATATAACTATATGAGATAATTTAATAGAAATAATATATTAATTTTTTGTAAATATCCCTAGAAATAATTCCTGATTCCAAAAAATTGGCTAATGAAAGATCTGCAATCTTTTTAGAAGAAATGATACTCCATATATAAGATGCTGTATATCTATCTAAGTATGGATTCCTTTCTAGATCCTCTTTTGAGAGTAAATCGATACTTCTTTTCTCAATTCTCAATGAGTCTGCATATACAACATTCGAAAACTTATTAAACCTAGAGCTATCTATACCGTATATTTCCTTCAACTGCTCCTTACAAAAAAAGCCTCCTACTCTATCTCTATAATCAAGAATTTTCTTTGCATAATAGGGCCCAATACCAGGAAGAGTGATTAGAGTTGTAGAATCGGCACTATTTAACTCTACTACAAATGATTGCTCATCAATATAATCCTCTATAGAATTGAAAAGTTGTTCAGAGATAACATAGATCTGCTTAATCTCATCTTTAGATTTAAATCTCTTAATCTTTGATCTATAATTTAAATATACTTGAGCTTGCTTTTCGGACAATCCTAAAAGAACCAGGGAGTCTTTACAAATTGTATTGGGATTGAATTTAAATAGACTCCTACTATTTTTTTTTAGTTTTGGATTTGAATCTGGATAAATTAATTTATTTGCTTTGCTTTGAGAATAACTCTCATTATTGGAGACTTCATTTTCACAATTACAATCAATCTGAGAAACCTCCATTGCAATTGTCTCATTATTTTTAATGAAAATAGAAAATGAAAAAATAATTATCTGAAATAATAAAATTAATAGAATAAGTACTACTGCTCCTCTATTTTCACTTTTAATAAAACCCCTCTTTTCTTCCCCTCTCATAATCATATAATTTATTAATTATTTAACCCTTTCCTGCTATAATCATTACTATTTCTCCCTTGGGATTATTAACTGAGTACCAATCAAATAACTCTTTGAGAGTCCCTCTTCTATTCTCTTCATGAATTTTTGATATCTCTCTACTTACACAAGCCTGTCTCTCCTCTCCAAAGTGTTCTATTAGCTGACCTATCGTTTTAACTAGTCTATATGGAGATTCATAAATTATTATTGTTCTACTCTCCTCACTTAACTCTTTAAATTTTGTCTGTCTTCCCTTTTTTATAGGCAAAAACCCTTCAAAACAAAATCTATCACAGGGCAACCCTGAGTTTACCAATGCAGGAACAAAAGCAGTTGCACCAGGAAGAGTCTCAACTTCAACATCGTTTTCTCTACACTCTCTAACTAGTAAGAACCCTGGATCGGAGATTCCTGGTGTCCCAGCATCACTAATAAGAGCAATAGAGAGTCCAGATTTAATTCGATCAACAATTTTATTAGAATTTTTGTGCTCATTAAACTTATGATAAGACTCCATTCTGACATTAATTTCATATTTTTTAAGCAACACAGAACTTGTTCTTGTGTCCTCTGCTAATATAAGATCAACCTCTTTAAGAACCCTTATAGCTCTTAATGTGATATCTTCTAAATTCCCTATTGGCGTGGGAATAATATATAGTTTAGCACAACTCATCTATAGATATCTCCTTCTTAAAATCATATAAAATCTATAAATCTCATTTGAATACTCATCCCAATGAGGAAAATTAGACCGGCAATACATTAATGCTTGATCCATATTAGAGAAAGAGTTGAGTTTATCAACTGTGTCTTTAAATAGATCGTAATCTCCTCCAAAAAGATCATTTATAAAATATAGCTTATCATTAAGAGTAATTACACTATTAATATCATCAATTTTATACCCAGTCCTATCAAGCATCCACTGAGGAGATCCATTAGTTTGCACATCGTCTGGCACATCTGCCTTGGTACTCATCTCTTCGGTTATATCTATTTCATATAAAATCTCGTCACTCTGTACTACCTCTTCTTTAAGATCACTCTCGTCTTGAATCTCTAGCAATCTCTTTGATAGATTCTCAACCTTTTCTATTACGTTTTCATATCTCTTACTCTCTAATTGAGACCTATATAAATAGATTTTCTCTCTAATTAGACCCATCTTAACATATATTGAATCAACCAATAATAGATCATCTGATTGTGATCCATCCAACTTATTCAAACTCTCTGAGAGTTCACTAATATTCTTTTTTATTTCCGAAATGATATTATGATTTAACATCTGTTATTATCTTTGCATTTAATACAAAAGTAATTAAAATGTTTCTTGAAAGTGCAAAAAAATCTGGTTGGATAGAGGTTATCTGCGGATCTATGTTTTCGGGTAAGACAGAGGAGTTGATTAGAAGGTTAAAAAGAGCAAAATTTGCTAATTTAAAGGTAGAGATATTCAAACCTCAAATTGATATTAGATACTCTGCTCAAGATGTAGTATCTCACGATTCTAATGCTATTAGATCCACTCCCGTTGACTCTTCTGGAAGCATCTTACTATATGCCGCAGACGTTGATGTTGTTGGGATAGATGAAGCCCAATTTTTTGACAAGGGGATTATTGAAGTTTGTCAACAATTAGCAAATAGTGGAGTTAGAGTTATTGTGGCTGGATTAGATATGGACTATTTAGGGAATCCATTTGGTCCGCTACCTAATCTAATGGCTGTTAGTGAGTATGTAACAAAAGTACATGCAATATGTGTAAAGTGTGGAAATCTTGCAAATCACTCTCACAGAATTACTTCAGAAGACAAATTGGTTGTATTAGGAGAGAAAGATAGCTATCAACCTTTATGCAGGCACTGTTTTAATAGAGAGACAAATAAAGAGAGAGAGTACTAAAACTCTCTACTCAATATAGCCGATATTTTTGAGACAGTTGTTCCTCCTTTATTACTACTGAAAGAAGTGCTAGTATACTCCAATTCGTTTTTATTTGTAAGTTTTAAATTTCCCTCAAACTCTGAGGTCATATCTACAGAAATATTACCACTAAACCTAATCAGTGAGTCTATTTGATAACTTTTAGCAACAATATCATAAATTAAAGATTCCGATGGTGAAATGGAAGCATGGACAGATGAGTCTAAATCATAAACTAACTTGATTGGAGCTATAAAACTTTGTGAGATTGAATTTGAAAGAGAGTCGGTATAAAAAATCTCTACTTCGGCCTCTCCTACCCAAGAACCAGAGACCTTTGAATCCAAGCTCTGCTCTTTGCAAGAGAAGGTAAAAACCAATACAAAAACTAGAGGTAGTATAAGAGTTTTTTTCATAATTAAAATTTATTTAAAAAAAATATTATTTTTATTGTGACAATTTATAACTTTGACAAGCTAAAGTAAACACTATGAAACAGGCCTCTATTCTAATAAGCAGAAAGAAACTACTTAACAATTATAACTTCTTCAAATCAAAGCTTGCCAAAGATACAAAAATAATTACATTAGTTAAGGCTAATGGGTATGGAATGGGAGATATTCAAATATCTTCAATAATTCAGGATATTGGAGGCGATTATCTGGGTGTTGCAAGCACTTATGAGGGAATCAGACTAGCTACAAATAGTATAAAGATACCTATTATGGTTCTTAACCCTTTAGTAGAGACTATAGAGGATATTGTTAAACACAATCTTGAACCAACCATCATTAACATACAGTTCATCATTGCTTTAAACAAATATCTGAAAGAGAATCAAATCTACAACTATCCAGTACATATAAATATAGATACTGGAATGCAGAGGGCAGGTGTTACTTTAGAGGACATTTCAATATTTTTAGAATTAATCCGCAACAATAGACACATTATAATTAAATCTGTATTTACTCATTTAGCTGCTGCCGATGAACCCATACATGATCAATTCACTAATGAACAAATTAACCTTTTCTTCACTATAGCTACCTCTATTGAACAAGAGTGTGGTTATAAAATATTCAAACATGCACTAAATTCTTGGGGGATACAGCGTTTTTCCACAAATAATTTTGATATGGCAAGATTAGGAATTGGACTATACGGGACTGGATATGAAAATAATCAAGATTCCCTTTTTCCAGTAGCCGATTTTGTAGCGCCTATTATACATATAAAAGAGGCAAAAGGAGGAACGGTTGGATATGGACGTCACGGAAAAATTTCAGAAAATGGCGATACAATAGCTACAATATGTGCTGGTTATGCAGATGGCATAGATAGAAGGCTAGGAAATGGTGCTATCCGTTTTTCACTAAATGGCAAAATGGTTCCAACAATTGGGAATATTTGCATGGACACAACAATGCTTAATATATCTGGCGTTGATGCAAAAATTGGAGATTTGGTTACTATTTTTGGAAGTGCACCTCATCCAAATTACATAGCATCAATCTTAGGAACAATCTCTTATGAAGTACTTACCTCTGTTTCTAGTAGAGTTGCACGTATAATTACCGAATAATTTTATGCGAGAATTTTAATAATTAACTCAGTTAGATGATCTAATTCCCAACCATCTACACCTGAAGAGGTCTTGCTTTTTCTATCAAAATCTCGAATATGAGAAATTATTCTCATACAATCTTTTAGCGAATATCTTTTAATGGCCTCGATATATTCGCTCATAAAATATGGTCTCAAACCCAAATAAATATCGGCTTTTGGAGCTGGTTTAGTTTGACTCATATTATATCCATGTAATTTAAGCATTCTAGAAAAATGCATAAAGAGAGCTGAGTAAGTCAATACTAAGGGATACTGCTTAGGAGATTTTCCTAAATGACGTGCAATCAAAATAGCCTTTGCTCTATCTTTATAAGAGAGTGCACTAGTTAACTCAAAAACACTAAACTCTCTACTAATACCCACATTAAGTTCAATACTCTCAACATCAACAACAGAGCTTTTACCAGAATGCCAAGTAATTAGTTTGTCTAGTTCATGAGCCAACTTTCGGAGCTCTGTTCCACTATGCTCTGCTAATAGAGCTACTGCCTTAGGTTCAATTTTTAATGCTCTACTTTTTAAATAACTCTCAATCCATGGATAAATCATCTCAAGAGTTAGCGATAACGAATCAAAAACAACACCATTTTTTAAAGCACTCTTATAAAGCAGTAATCTTTTGTCTATAGATTTATTTGTAAATGCCAATACTAGAATTGTAGTTGGCATTGGAGACTGAAGATATGTAGCAAAATACTCTAATTTATCTAAATGTTGGGCCTCTTTAACCACTATTAATTGCCTAGAAGAAAACATTGGAAATTTTCTAGCAGCTTCGACAATATCAACTGATTTGACATCATTACCATAAACAATCAATTGATTAAAATCTTTATCTTCACTTGCTATAGCATTATCAATAATCTCTTGACATACCCTATCTATAAAATATGGCTCTTCACCCATTAAAAGATAGAAAGGAGAAAATTTTCCCCTTTGAATATCAGAAACAATCTCCTTAAATAGATTTAGGCTATTTTGAATTTCACTCTTTTTGGACATAGCTTATATAATTCTGCTAAATTATGTAAAAAGGATAAACAGAGCAAATTTTATATATTTGCAACTTGATAAATTATGAATAAAGAGACAATATACGACCCTATTAGAAAGAAAAGAGTAGCACTCACTCCAGAAGAGACTGTTAGACAAAGTATTATTGCCGAACTTTCAGAAAAATATGGATATCCTCTATCTCTTATGAGCTGTGAATATATAATTGACAGCAAACTTATTAACTATAGAGGAGACATTGTGATTTTTGACAGAAATGGGAATCCTCTAATGATAATAGAGTGTAAAGCCCCTAGTGTTAAGATAGGTAGAGAGGTTTTTGATCAGATATTTAACTATAACAGACATCTTAGAGTAAAATATCTTTTGATATCCAATGGATCTGAAACATATATTATACACATAAATTATCAAACTAATAAAATAGAGTTTTTGACTAATATCCCTCCATACAATGAACTTTCTAAAAAAGAAAATATTTGAAATTATCTCTCAAGAGGCTCAAAAGAGCGGCGTTAAAGCATATGTTATAGGAGGATATGTAAGAGATTCTCTTTTAAGAAGAAAAAGTAAAGACATCGACATTGTTGTTGAAGGGTGTGGAATTGATTTAGCAACTTTGGTTGCAGAGAGAGTAGGTTCTCCCCTTTCTGTGTTTAAAAACTTTGGGACAGCCATGTTCCGATGGAAAGATCTGGAGATAGAATTTGTTGGTGCAAGAAAGGAGTCCTACAGAGCAAACTCAAGAAAACCAATTGTAGAAAATGGAACTATACAAGACGATCAATTAAGGAGAGATTTTACTATAAATGCCCTAGCATTTAGCTTGCAAAAAGAGAATTTTGGAGAATTAACAGACCCTTTTAATGGCATCGAAGATTTAAAGAATGGGATACTAAGAACTCCTCTAGACCCAGATACTACCTACACTGACGACCCTCTTAGAATGCTTAGAGCCATTCGATTTGCATCTCAATTATCATTTACTATTGTAGAAGAGTCTATTGAGTCAATAAAACGAAATAGAGATAGAATTAAAATTTTATCTAGTGAAAGAATTGTTGATGAATTAAATAAAATTCTTCTTTCACCCAAACCATCTATAGGGTTTATTCTACTAGACAAATGTGGTCTTTTAGAGCTAATATTACCTCAGTTAGTTCTATTAAAAGGAGCAGAAATGATGGAGGGTAAAGGACACAAAGACAATTTTTATCACACATTAGAAGTACTCGACAATCTATCTAAAACCTCTGATAATTTATGGCTAAGATGGGCTGCCCTACTTCATGACGTTGCAAAACCAGCAACAAAGAACTTTGAACCAGGCATTGGATGGACTTTCCATGGTCACGATTTTCTAGGGAGTAAAATGATTCCTAAGATTTTCAAACAATTGAAAATGCCTCTAAACGAAAAGATGAAATATGTCCAAAAGATGGTGCAGCTTCACTTGAGACCGATAGCATTAACATTAGAAGAGGTAACGGACTCAGCAATAAGAAGACTCCTTTTTGATGCCGGCGATGATATTGACGACCTTATGCTACTTTGTGAGGCAGATATAACTTCTAAAAACGAAAAAACAGTAAAAAGACACAGGTCAAATTTTGAGCTTGTTAGAAAAAAATTGGTAGAAGTAGAAGCTAAAGATACTATTAGAAATTTTAAAAATCCAATTACTGGGGAGATTATTATGGAGCACTACACAATTGGGCCGGGTAGAGAGATTGGATTAATTAAGGAGTATGTAAAGAATGCTATTTTGGATGGCATTATTGACAACAATTTTGATCAAGCATATGATTTAATGGAAAAACGAGCATCTGAACTTGGATTAAAAAAGAGAGAGAGCTAGATTCACACCCAACTCTCTCCAAAAAGTTACTTTAGTGAGAAAAGTAATTAGTAACTTGTATTTTGTGGATCAAAATTTGTCCACTTAAGTGTCCAGTTATCTGCTGGAGAATCACTTTTAAATGCACCAATAAAGTTTACTTTATCAAAAAATGAGTCTTGTAATTTAGCATCTGTAAATAGATTACTCTTATTCAAAAGAGGAGAACCAGCTAATGGAAGCCAATTACCATTCACTTTTGGATTTGCAATATTCTTAAGCATTAGCTCTGAATATGAGTTTAAAACTCTATTGTTATTTGCTGCTAACTTAAAATAAGATGATGAGAAGGACTCAGGAGCTGTTGGATCAAATTTAGAAGCGTCAACAGACAAAGAATCTTTAAATGAACCGTCTCTATCTGAACCTAGTATTGTCATGTTAGCAAAATATACATTTTTAACATTTGCCTTACCTTCTGAAGCTGCTGTTTGGGTTTGAGAACCTCTGTCATTATTTATTGTTAATCCTACAGGAAAGCCAACAGCTACACTATTGAATAGGCTCATATTACTACCTCTTCTTATTTGAATTGCAGCTTGATGTTGTCCCAATTTTGAACCATTATTTGGATTATAAACACCTCCATTTACGTATGTAGAATTATTTTGGAAAGCTGGATCTTGAACTGATGGACCTATAATAGTAATATTAGAGAAAATTGGAGACGTTACTGGTTGTTGATTAGGTGCATCGGCGCTATTATCGGACTCAAATGCATTTGATCTTGAAACATCGGCAATTCTAGGTTCTCTAATAATTAAGCCATACTGAATTTTACCACTAAAACCAGAATCTGTATCAAAATCATCGTCCCATGTGTTAAATGATACAAGGTATTTTGAATTAACTGTTCCTCCAAACCACTCAAATGCATCATCATTTGAATAAGATACTTGAACGTGATCAATTTTTGTACCTCTACCAACAGAACCCATTGTTAAGCCATTTATCTCTTGATCTGTTCTAAATGGATATCCCGCAAACTCAATTCTAGCATAAGAAAAGACACCTGAATTATCATTGTCATCATCTCCACCATGCTTAGACCTAGGGCCCCCTTCTATAATCATCTCTGTTTTATTATTTTTTGCCTTACCACAAATTATTATTCCACCCCAATCTCCTGGTTTTCTTGAACCTGCTGGTTGATTTGAAGTGAATACTATTGGATTATCAACTGTTCCTTGAGCAAAAATTTTTCCTCCTCTTTCAACTATTAATGCAGCCTTTGTCTCTTTATCTCCCTTAATAACTGTTCCAGGCTCAATTGTAAGAGAGGCTCCATCTGTAATATATACCCAACCCTTCAAAACATATGTTCCTTTTTTAAGAGTATGAATACCTTTAATTTCAAACTCCTGATTCCCATTACCAATTTCATTATTATTAAAAATAATCTGTTCCGAATTGTCTGGTCCATCTGGTGTATCCTTTTTCTCGCAAGAGATAGCAACAAATGATGCCAAAATTGAGATAAGAAATAATCTAATTGTTAAATTTACTTTCATTTTTTTATGTATTAAAATTTAATTTATTTATGTCTATTTATAATTTAACTTGAAGTGAAAGAGAGAAATATGCTCCCGGACTAAATTGCTTGGCTATTTGAGATCTTTCATTAACCGAGCCATTACTATCTACATACTTAGGGTATTGAGTAAACGTAATATTTTGATTTAGAATATCTTTTAAAGAAGCTTTAAGTTCAAATCTCTCACCTATTCTTTTACTGAATGACAGATCAATTAAATCCCTTGGCAATTCGTATGTATCCGGCACATCGTTATTTATACTTCCTCCAGAACTTGTATCAGCTCTACCAATACCAACTATCCTTTTTCCAATTCTATTATACATCAATCCTGCACTTATTCCCAATTTATTATTATCATAGAAAAGTGAAGAGTTTATAATATAAGGAGACTGCCCCTGCATTGCTCTGTCCCTCTCTAAAGATGTTCCCTTACAAAAATTCACCTTACTATATACATATGCTGCATTTAGCCCTAATGAAAAATTACGAAGACCTATAAATGCTAAATCTTTTTTTATGTCTGCCTCAACACCCCAGTTATTAGCCTCTTTGGCATTTTCAAATGTATATGTATATGATCCTCCTGCATCTAAATATGTCCACTCTATAGGATTTTTAAAATTTTTATAGAAAAGAGCTAATGTTACATACTCACCTTTTGATGGATAGTGTTCAAATCTAATGTCAACATTATTAATTGTTGCTTGCTTAAGATCTGGATTACCTTTTACATCTGAGAATAGATTAAAATCGTAGTAAACACTAGACGACAGTTCTCTAAACTCTTGTCTATTAACCGATTTTCCATAAGCAACTCTAACTAAATTCTTCTTATTTAAATTATATGTAGCATTAATTGATGGGTAGATATCAAAATAGTTATAATCTTTTGTCTCTTTTGTGAACTCATATATTCTATTGAAGCTTGTCAAACTCATTACACCAGCCTCTAATCTAGCACCAGCAACAATATTAAATGCTCCTTTTGAGTACTTTAAAGAAAAGTAACCAGCACCATTATAATGATCGCCTTTATAACTATTTCTGTTATCCGTATCTTCATATATATATAATTTATTTGCTCCGTAATTTTGAGGAATTAAGATTTGTGTAATTACATCACTATATTCAAAATCACTTGGCATATTGAATCTATTGTATCTATATTGAAAGAATCTATTGTTATACTCTCTTGTCTTTAGATCTGCCAAAATTCCAGTTTTGAAATCAATTGTGGTTCCAGAGTTAAAATAAAACTCTTTTGAATAGTTAAGTGCTGGAGATACAATATGCTCTCTTAGCTCTATAAAGTCACGAGTTATTTCATTTTGATCTATTCCCATTTTTCCATAGTTTTCATCTGAATAGATCATATTTTGCTCTCTATTAATAATCCTTCTATCTGGCTGATCCATTGAAGCATAAGAGTAAGATAGATTCCAATCTAAAATATCTTTTCCAATATTGTGCTTACCCGCAATCTGAGAAGTATATGTTGTTCTATTTGTATATATATACTCCTGCTTCTCTTGTATATACTTCTGACTAACATTTTGCCAACCCTCTCTTGTAGTATACCTGTTTTTACCCAAAAGATTCAACAAGTTTCTAAACTCTAATTTATTTTTCTTATTCATATATGTAAAGTTGAGCATTGCACCAACCCTAACATCTTGGCTATACTGATTATCGGTATATTTATAAATATATTCAGGTTCATCTAATATGGTATTATAGACTCCGAATCGTGCGTTTAGCATATCTTTATTAAGATTGCTTGTTAAAGAATAATTTAATGCTGCTGAGACACCAAAATCAGCACTACTTGATGTTTTATATGCTCTATTTAAAAACATAGATACTCTTTGATCTGGAAGAGGGCTCTTCTCTTTAACGCTCCAATCATTATTAAAGCCTCCTTTTGTAACATCTGATACCAAAGAGGAGTTATAATTATCTAATCTTTTTGGAACAAAAGAGGCCAATGATCTCATTCCATTATCAAATCCTAAAAAATCAGTTTTGGAAGACTTTGTGACTAAATGCTTATTAAAATGAGCAACACTATTTACACCTGTTCCATATGTAATAGAAAAATCACTTTTATCTGGCATACTTCCAGTAGTGATTTTAACAAATCCTCCAGAAAAATCAGAAGGAATATCAGGCGATTGAGACTTAACAATCATAACACTCTCCAACTGAGAAGAGGGTAATATGTCAAAAGAGAATGATCTAGAATCTGCCTCTGTACTTGGTACTGCCGAATTATTAAGCCACACATTATTATATCTACTCGGTAGACCCCTAACAATAATATAGCGATCATTAATAATTGATACACCGGGAATTCTCTTAACAACCTCTGCCGCATTTCTGTCTTGAGACTTTGTTATCTCTCTACCAGACATTCCACTCATAACCACATCGGCCATTCTTGTGGTTTGTATCATTGCTAACTCAGAGTTCATTCTTCTTACAGAAGTTACAACAACCTCCTCAAGAAAGTTTGCCGACTCTTCGATAACTATCTCCAGATAATTTCTTCCAATACCAATAACCACATCTTCAATAGCAATGGATTGATATCCAATACAAGATATTTCAACTTTATATTGACCTGGATTTAACCCTGTAAGTGAATAACTACCGTCTATATCGGTAGATGCAACTTTATTTAACTTCAATATAAAAACAGTAGCTCCAATTACTGGCTCACCGCTACTTTTGTCATATATAACTCCTTCTAAATATGACTCTCCCTTTTTTTGGGCAAAAATGCTACTACATAAGAAAAACTGTAGTGCTAACAAACTAAAATAAATAATTAACTTTCTCACCATTTTATTATTTTTACATGGGCAAAAATATTTCAGCTTTGTTACAATACTTAGACAAAACGGTTAAGAAATCATTACGTAAAACTGATTTTTAATTACAGATATTTAGCAACTCTATATATTTGCATCATGGAAAATAGAAGAATTTTAGTAGTTGATGACGAAGAGGATTTGTGCGAGATCCTCCGCTACAATTTAAAAAGTGCCGGTTTTGAAGTTGATATAGCACTCTCGGCAGAAGAGGCGTATTCAAAAATGAAAAACAGATATGATTTACTTTTGTTAGATGTAATGATGGGAGCGATATCTGGATTTAAACTAGCTGAATTAATTCGTGAAGATTTCTCTAAAGAAATTCCTATTATTTTTATTACCGCTAAAGATAGAGAAGATGATAAGCTAACAGGGTTTAATTTAGGAGCAGATGACTATATCTCAAAGCCCTTCTCTATAAAAGAGGTAATAGCTAGAGTAAATGCTGTATTAAATAGGAGTATTACAAATGGCAATGTACAAAATAAAAATTCAGAAGATAAAAATATAGCTCAATTTGGAAACATGACCATCAACTATAGTAATAAATATGTAAATATAGATGGTAAGGAGGTTAAGTTAACAAAAAAAGAGTTTGAGATACTTTCTATTTTGACTACTCAGCCAAGTAGACTATTCTCTAGATCGGATATATTAGATTTAGTATGGAAAAATGAGGCATACGTCCTTGATAGAACTGTAGATGTACATATTGCACGTCTGAGAAAAAAAATAGAGCCATATGGAGGTTGTATAGTCAACCGTTCTGGCTACGGATATTGTTTTGACTATGAAGATACTAAGCTATAAATATAAAATTCTAGCATACTTTTCAATTGTTCTTATTGCCACTACATTACTCTTTACATATATACTAATAGAGAGAGAGAGCCAATTAAAAATAGAGCATTTGACATCTCATATGAATATATATACAGATGTTATTAACTCTTCAATAGCTAAAAATGGAGTAATTCTTTTAGATAGTGCCAATATAGAAAAATTACATAAGATCGTCCCATCTAACATGAGGGTGACTATAATTGAGCGCAATGGAAAAGTAATATACGAGAATTTTACAGACGAGGGAATATCTCATGATAATCATAAAGACAGGCCTGAACTTGTAGAGGCTAACAAAAGGGGTAAAGGAAGTGCTTTACGATATTCAAACACACTAAAAAGCGACTATTTCTATTTTGCAAAATCATTTCCAGATTACTATATAAGAACTGCATTAGAGTACAAAACATCTATATTACCAATGATTAAAGGTGATTATAAATGGCAAATGTACATTTTCTTAATTCTTATTTTTGCAATTTTCTCATTAATCTATATAACTAAAAAAATAACCAAACCTTTTGTTGCTCTTAGAGAGTTTGTATCTCAAATCGAGTCGGGTGAGGAGAGTTATAATGTAAGATTCCCTAAAGATGATTTAGGAGAAGTTGGAGAAAAAATCATGAATGCTTTTAGACAACTCGAAAATACAAAAAAATACAAACAGGAGCTAACACATAATGTTGCACATGAATTAAAAACACCAGTCACAGGAATCCGTGGATACTTAGAAACAATTCTTCAGCAAGAGAATATAGACCCCCAGACTTCACGATTCTTTATTGAAAGAGCATATGCTCAGTCTTTAAGATTATCGGCAATAATTAAAGATATTTCAATTCTTAATAAAATTGAGGAGGCTGCAGATAAATTTGAATTTGAAAGAGTTAATATTTATGACTGTTTGACGGAAATTGAGAGCGATCTATCATTTAAGTTCAACGAAAAAAACATTAAATTCATCCTTAATGTATCACAAGATTCATCAATTGATGGTAATTACCTACTGATCTACTCTCTATTTAAAAACCTTATTGACAACTCATTAGAGCATGCAGGAGAGTCTATCTCTATATGCATTAATGAACTAGGTAAAGCCGATAATCAACTACTATTTAACTACTACGACACAGGCAGAGGAGTGCCAGAAGAGCATATTCATAGAGTTTTTGAGAGATTCTACAGAGTTGAAGAGGGTAGAAGCAGAAAAAGTGGAGGTAGTGGCCTAGGTCTATCGATTGTTAAAAACTCAATTATTCTTCATAAAGGCTCAATTTCTGTAAAAAACAGAACAGAAGGAGGCCTTCAATTTGATTTCAGCTTGGCAATAGATCTAATGAAATCTTAACATTTTAATGAAGTGAAACTCCTATCAAATGCATAAACTCCTCTCTAGTTCTACTATCCTTTAAAAAAGCACCAGTAAATGCAGAGGTTGTTGTTACTGAGTTTTGCTTCTGTACACCTCTTATTTGCATACACATATGTGAAGCTTCAATCACCACAGCTACTCCTAAGGGGTTTAAGGTGTGCTGTATACAGTCTCTAATCTGCACTGTCAATCTCTCCTGAACTTGCAATCTTCTTGCATAGGCTTCAACAACTCTTGCTACTTTTGATAAACCAGTAATGTATCCATTTGGAATATAGGCAACATGTGCCTTGCCATAAAATGGTAGAAGATGATGTTCACAAAGTGAATATAAATCAATATCCTTAACTAATACCATTTGTTGATACTCCTCCTTGAATTTAGCAGAATTTAAAATTGCAGCACCATCCATATGGTATCCTTGAGTTAAAAACTGCATAGATTTAGCAACTCGCTGTGGAGTTAAAAGTAAGCCCTCTCTACTGGGATCTTCACCTAAACATTCTAGTACTTTCTTATAATGATCTGCTAAAGAGTCTGTAACCTCTTTATCATAATTATCTATTTTTGTATATGCCATGAAATATCTCTATTTTCGTGAAAATTTAATTTGAGCGCAAATTTACAAAAATTATTTTGTTCATGAGAATACTTATAACTGCCGCAGAGGAAGAAGAGATAATTACAGCTAAGCAAGCTTATAATTCATTGGGATTAAATCATAGGTCAAATATTGAAATAGAGTTTATGCTAACAGGCATAGGAACTACATCTACAACTTATAGGTTGACAAAAGAGTTATCTTCAAAACCACCTTATGACTTGGCTATAAACATTGGTATTGCTGGAAGCTTTTCTCCAGAGTTTCCAATTGGCTCTGTTGCAAGAATTAATAGAGAGTTTTTTGGAGATTTAGGATTCGAAACATTTTCTGGATTTCAAACGCTCTTTGATTACAAAATACTAGATGAAAATACACATCCATTCATTAATGGAGCTCTAGTATCTCCAAAACTTAATATTAAAATAGAGGAGGCAATAAATGACATTCCTTTAGCAACATCTGTGACAGTACAAACTGTAAGTGGTTTACCAGAGAAAAAAGAACAACTTATTAAGGGCTTTACACCCCAAATTGAGAGCATGGAGGGAGCTGCATTTTTCTACGTTTGTCTTTTGGAGAAAGTCCCTTTTATAGAACTCAGATCTGTTTCAAACGAAGTTGGTGAAAGAGATAGAACTAAATGGGACATCCCTCTAGCTATTGAATCATTAAAAGATGGAGTAAAAAGACTCTTAATTGGAATATGTAGCTAATGGAACTAAAGTTTGCATACTCTCCGTGCCCAAATGACACATTTGCTTTTCATGCATTAACAAACAATCTAGTCGATTGCGAAGGAATAATATTTTCTCCTGTATTAATGGATGTTGAACAGCTTAATAGATGTGCTTACGATCAAAAATATCCTATATGCAAATTGAGCTATAATGCATACTTTACTCTATGTGATAAATACATTATGCTTAGGAGTGGTAGTGCATTAGGTTATAATAATGGGCCTCTTTTGGTATCAAATAATCTTACGGATCCAACAAAAGATGATACAATTTTAATTCCTGGAATCCATACTACTGCAAATCTACTTCTTACTATATATTTCCCACACCTAACAAAAAAAAGAGAATTAATATTTTCACAAATTGAGAATTACCTTGCTAATAAAGGCTTTAATTATGGTCTACTAATTCACGAAGGGAGGTTTACATATAAACAAAAAAACCTAGAATTAATCGCAGACCTAGGAGAGATTTGGCAAAAGGAAAATAATCTTCCAATTCCTTTAGGAGGCATTGCAATAAACAGATCATTAAGCAAAGATATTCAATATAAAGTGGAGAGAGTCCTTAGACGAAGCATCCTATTTGCAATTGATAATCCAACAGCCTCTCAAGGCTATGTAATGGATAATGCCCAAGAGATAGAAACATCTGTTCAGCAAAAGCATATTTCTCTATTTGTTAATGACTATTCATTAGATATTGGACAAGAAGGATCAGAGGCAATTTATAAATTATATTCAACAGGAAAGAAATTCAATAATTTATTTAGGAATAATCCTGAACTTATTCTAACTTAGGAACTCAAATTTTTCTCCAAAAAACAAACCCTATGGATAAACAAATAATTAAAATTGAAAATATCCGAAAAATATACAAAGTAGGTAATCAAGAGGTTAGAGCCCTTGACGGAGTCGATATAAACATAAACAAAAATGAATATGTTGCCATAATGGGGCCATCTGGCTCTGGTAAATCTACTTTAATGAATATTCTAGGGTGCCTAGATACTCCAACATCTGGTCTATACGTACTTAATGGGACTGACGTTTCAAAGATGAAAGACTCCGAATTAGCTGTAGTTAGAAACAAAGAGATTGGTTTTATTTTTCAATCTTTCAATCTTCTTCCAAGATATACAGCATTGGACAACGTAGCTCTTCCTTTAATCTATTCTGGAGAGAGCAGAAAACAAAGAGATATTAAAGCAACTGATGCATTAACAAAAGTAGAACTATCAGATAGAATGCATCACAAACCAAATGAACTATCTGGAGGACAAAGACAAAGAGTTGCTGTTGCAAGGGCTCTAATTAACGATCCTTCTATAATTCTTGCAGATGAGCCTACTGGAAATCTAGACTCTAAAACCTCTATTGAGATAATGAAGTTATTTCAGAAGATCCATCAAAGTGGAAATACAATTATTGTTGTAACTCACGAAGAAGATATTGCTAAACATGCTGCCAGAATAATAAGGCTCAAAGATGGCCTTATTGAATCAGATGAGGTAAATGATAATCCAATAACTTATAATTAATAATTTAGATATAAAACATGAAAGTATATACTAAGACTGGAGATAAAGGAGAGACATCGTTGGTAGGTGGAACAAGAGTGAGAAAAGATGATCCCAGAGTAAATTCATATGGAAATGTTGATGAATTAATATCATATATTGCCCTTATTCGTGCTGAAACCACAGATAAACCATATTATAGCAATTTAAGAAGAATACAAGCTTGCTTAATGCTAGTAGCTGCACATTTAGCTGCCGATTCAAAAGGGTCTGAAAGATTAAAGAATTTGGAATACACAGAAATTGAATTTTTGGAGCAACAGATTGATGATATGACATCTAAACTTCCTCCTCAAACTGCCTTTATTCTACCACAAGGGCCAAAAGAGGCCGCTTATTGTCATATTGCAAGAACTGTTTGTCGTAGAGCAGAAAGGTCATGTATATCTGTCATTTCGGAACCTAGACTAGAATACCCAATCAAGTATCTAAATCGACTTTCAGACTATCTTTTTGTCTATGGTCGCTACCTTGCAATGGATGCTGGTATTGGAGATGATTTTTGGATTCAATAGATATTGAAATATTAAAAAAAATTACTATCTTCGCGAACTATTCACGTCTTTAAAGATAAGTACTTAACTATTAATATTTTACATTATGTATTGGACATTAGAACTAGCATCAAAATTGGAAGATGCACCATGGCCGGCTACAAAAGAGGAGTTAATTGATTACGCTACCAGATCTGGTGCACCACTTGAGGTTATAGAAAACCTTGAAGATCTGGAAGATGATGGAGAAATGTACGATAGCATTGAGGATATATGGCCAGATTATCCAAGTAAAGAGGATTTCTTCTTCAACGAAGAGGAGTATTAATAAACGAATATGAAAATAGTTATTGCAGGAGCTGGCCAGGTTGGAGGACATCTGGCAAAGATGCTAAGCAATGAATATCACGATTTGACAATAATCGATAACGATGAGTCAAGATTGACTAGAGTTGCGGAGAGTTCAGATGTCTTAACGATATTTGGCTCTCCAACTTCTATTAAGACGCTTTCTAATGCCGGCGTTGCCAAATCAGATCTCTTTATTGCAGTTAGTCCAGCACAAGAACAAGATGTTAATATTATTAGCGCACTTTTGGCTAAAAAAATGGGCAGTGCAAAAGTTACTGCCAGAATCAATAATGACGAGTATTTAGAGAGTGATAACAAGCTTCTATTCAAAGATATGGGGATAGACCTTTTATTCTATCCAGAAAAAATAGCCTCCCATGAAATTGTTGATCTATTAAAACAGACAGGTACTTCTGAGTTTATGGATTTCTCTGGAGGGAAATTACAACTAATTGTATTTCGTCTAGACGATGGTTCGCCACTTATTGACCGAACTATGGCTGATTATGTATCTACAGATACTCCAAAATATAGGGCAGTTGCTATTTCTAGAGAAGGTACCACAATTATTCCCAGAAGCTCTACAAGATTTAAATTACACGATCTTGTTTTTGTCATTTCGAAAAAAGAGTGTGTTAAAGAGCTCATGAGCTTTTCTGGGAAAGATAGTATTGATGTAAAAAGATTGATGATTGCAGGCGGAGGAAGAATAGGTGAGATGGTAGCAAAAAGAATGGAAAAAAGCCTAGATTATATTAAACTGATAGAAAGGCGTAGAGATAGGTGTGATGTTTTAAACGAAAAGCTGAATAAAACATTGGTTATAAATGGAGATGCAAGAAATACCGATTTACTAATAGAAGAAGATGTAAATGATTTCGATGCTTTTGTGGCTGTAACAAGCAATTCAGAAACTAATATCCTATCTTGTGTAATGGCTAAAAAAATGGGAGTTCCAAATACTATCGCAGAGGTTGAGAATCTAGACTATATAAAGCTTGCCGAGAGTATGGGGGTAGATGCTGTCATAAATAAAAAAATTATTACTGCTAGTAGAATATTTAGATTTACACTTTCAAATAAAGTACAAGCTATTAAATGCCTAAATGGGTCTGATGCCGAGATTCTAGAATTTATAGCTAATCCTAATAGTTCTATTACCAAAGACCAAATAAAAAACATCGGATTTCCAAAAGATGCTATTATCGGCGGAATAATAAGAGGAAATCTAGGATTCATTGCTCTTGGTGACACAGAAGTCAAACCATACGATAGAGTTGTTGTTTTTGCTCTTCCATCGGCATTACGAAAGGTGAATAAGTTTTTTGAATAACATCTCTCAGAAAAAACAATATTTATTATAATTTTTAATAATTATTGGCAAATCATATTACAAATTATTACCTTTGCCGAATTATTTAAAAAAATCATAATCAGATATGGAGAGATTAAGAATCAGTCCCAGTGGCAGATATCGTAAAGAGCATGATCTGCTAGGAGATAAAGATGTTCCTGTTGAAGCACTTTTTGGAGTGCAAACGCTAAGGTGTATTGAAAATTTTGATATAAGTAGAGATTATTTATCGGAATATCCTGAGTTTACAAAAGCTTTAGGTATTGTAAAGATGGGAGCAGTTCTTGCGAATCATCAATTAGGGCTGATCGATGATAACGTAAAAGACGCCATAGTAAAAGCATGTCAAGAGCTAATGGATGGAATGCACTTAGAGCATTTTCCTATTGATATGGTACAGGGCGGAGCTGGTACAAGTGTAAATATGAATGCAAATGAAGTTATTGCTAATAGAGCACTTGAAATTATGGGGAAAGAGAGAGGTCAATACCAATTCTGCAGCCCTAATGACCATGTAAATATGGCTCAATCCACAAATGATGCATATCCTAGTGCTATGCATATCGGGTTATACCTAACTCATTTCCAAGTTAGAGAAGCTTTAGAAAAATTAATACAGTCTTTTAGGAATAAAGAGGAGGAGTTTGCTAACATTATTAAAATGGGTCGAACTCAACTTCAAGATGCTGTTCCAATGACTTTAGGACAGAGTTTTGGTGCATATGCATCTGCAATGACTCATGAGCTTCAGAGACTAGAGATTGCAGCTAAAGAGTTTTTATATATCAATATGGGAGCTACTGCTATTGGAACAGGTATTACTGCAGAGCCTGGTTATGCAGAGGCTTGTATTAAATACATACGAGAAATTACTGGTTGGGACATTAAACTTTCTGACAATTTAATTGAAGCAACACATGATACATCATGTATGGTTGCATATGCATCTGCACTTAAGATGATCGCTATTAGAATGTCAAAAATATGTAACGATCTAAGACTTCTATCATCTGGCCCAAGAACAGGTATTGCAGAGATTAGTCTACCTCCAAAACAACCTGGGTCATCAATTATGCCGGGAAAAGTAAATCCTGTTATTCCAGAAGTTGTCAATCAAGTATGTTTTAAAGTAATTGGTAACGAGCTAACAGTTTGCCTTGCATCTGAAGCTGCACAGTTGGAGTTAAATGTTATGGAGCCTGTTATGGTTCAAAGCATTGTTCAGTCTAGTGACTGGCTAATTAGAGCATTTGATACTCTAAGAATAGAGTGTATAGATGGAATTAAAGCGAATCCAGATCATTGCAAACACATGGTTGAGCACTCTATTGGTATTGTTACAGCTCTAAAACCATTTATTGGATATTCAAAAAGTACAGAGATTGCTAAAGAAGCACTAGAAACAGGTGGTAGTGTATATCAGTTAGTTGTAGAAAAAGGACTTTTAACAAAAGAGCAATTAGATACAATTATGGATCCTAAACATATGATCAAACCAACAAAAATAAAATTATAATTACAATATTAACTGTCTTATTAGAGGCTGCCAATTATTTTGGTAGCCTTTATTATTATAAATAAAGCACATCACAAAATATAGTTACAAATATCTATCTTTGCAAAATGGCAACTATACTACAAGCGACAAAATTAAGCAAAAGCTACGGAACAAAAATCCTTTTTAAAGACTTAGATCTAAATATAAATCAGGGAGATAAGGTGGCACTTATAGCTCCAAATGGTACTGGAAAAAGCTCTTTACTCAAAATAATAGCAGGAAAGGATAGCACAGATATAAATGCAAATGGAGAACCTGGTTCAATTCAGATCTTTAGTACAAATGGTATTGCATTTTTAGAACAAGAACCTAATTTTGATCTTGACAACTCTGTATTTGAAGAGGTATATACAGGAGATAACGAATTATCCAGAACAACGGCACAATATGAACGGGCAATTTTAAGCGGAAATCCGAATGAATTAGAAAAGGCTATTGCCCATATGGATAGAGTTGATGGTTGGCAATATGAATTAAAGATTAAACAGATTCTTAGCTCTCTAAACATTCCAGATTTGAATCAAAAAATGAATCAACTATCGGGAGGTCAGAAAAAGAGGGTTGCTCTAGCAAAGATGATGATTAACCAATCCGATTTTATTGTTTTAGACGAACCCACAAATCATTTAGATCTTGAGACAATTGAATATTTGGAAGAATATCTAAAAAGAGGAAAGATGAGCATATTGATGGTTACCCATGATAGATATTTTTTAGATAGAGTTTGTAATAAAATTATAGAATTAGATAGAGGAGAGATATTCACATATAATGGAAATTACTCATATTTTCTAGAAAAAAAGAGAGAGAGAATAGAGATATTTAATATAGAAACTGAAAGAGCAAAGAACTTATATAAAACTGAGCTTGACTGGATGAGAAGAATGCCCCAAGCTAGGGCAACCAAAGCAAAATATAGAATCAATGCCTTCTACGATTTACAAGAGAGAGCTCATCAAAAAATTGATCAGAAAGAGGTTCAGATTGACACATTTACAGCCAGATTGGGGAGTAAAATTATTAACTGCAAAAACGTATCTCACAATTATGGATCAATTATCACATTGAATAATTTTACATACAATTTTGCCAAAGGCGAAAAAATTGGACTTGTAGGCCCAAATGGAGTTGGGAAATCTACTTTTTTAGAGATTATTACATCAAGTTTAAAGCCATCTAGCGGCACAATCGACCTAGGAGAAACCGTTGTTTTTGGATTTTACAGACAAAATGGACTATCATTTAATGAAGATGATACTGTTATAGATGCAGTAAGAGATATTGCAGAAGTTGTAACAATGTCAGACGGGTCTACAATTAATGTAAGCCAAATTTTAAGCCGATTTCTTTTCCCACATTCAATGCACAACACAAAAATTGGGAAACTAAGTGGAGGTGAGAAAAGAAGATTATACTTAGTAACTGTTCTAATGAAAAACCCAAATTTCTTAATTTTAGACGAGCCTACTAATGACCTAGATATTATGACACTAAATATTCTAGAAGAGTATTTGGAGAACTTTGCTGGCTGTGCAATTATTGTGTCTCATGACAGATATTTTTTGGATAAAACAGTTGATCACCTATTTATTTTTGAAGGAGATGGAGTTATTAAAGATTTTGTTGGAAAGTATAGTGAGTATCGAGACTATATAAAGCAATCAACAAAAGAGGCAGAAAATAATAGTCAGAATTCCAATCAAAAGAGAGACTCATATAACTCTCAAAAAGAGATAAAGCAAAAGCTAACCTACAAAGAGAAAATAGAATTAGCACACTTAGAAGAGGAAATTGAGGCTCTTCAAAAAGAGAAGAGCAGCCTTGAGGCCGCTCTATCAAATAGTTCTGAGTTTAATTCAGATCAACTTACAGAAATTTCCAATAAATACTCGATACTTTTAGAAGATTTAGATAATAAAGAGTTTAGATGGTTAGAACTTTCCGAAAAAAATTAATCTTTCATTAATTTTTTATATTTAAATCTCTTAGGCTCAACATTACCCAGTCTCATTTTCTTATTCTCCTCATATTCCGAATATGTCCCTTCAAAAAAGTAAACTTTTGAATCACCCTCAAATGCAAGGATATGAGTACATATTCTATCTAAGAACCATCTATCATGTGAAATAATTACAGCACAACCTGCAAAATTCTCCAATCCCTCTTCAAGAGCTCTGATAGTATTCACATCCACGTCATTGGTAGGCTCATCAAGCAATAAAACATTGGCTTCTTCCTTTAAAGTCAATGCTAAGTGAAGTCTATTTCTCTCTCCACCACTCAATACTCCACATTTTTTCTCTTGATCTGCCCCTGAAAAATTAAATCTAGAGACATAAGCTCTTGCATTAACCTCTTTATTTCCCAATTTAACAAACTCCGAGTCTTTAGCAATAGTCTGATAAACTGTTTTATCTGGATCAATGGTTCTATGTTGTTGATCTACATAAGCAACTTTAACTGTTTCTCCAATAGTAAAAGATCCACTATCTGGAGAATCATAGCCCATTATTAATCTAAAAAGTGTGGTTTTACCGACACCATTAGGTCCAATAACTCCTACAATACCAGCTGGGGGCAATTTAAAATTGAGATTTTCATACAACACTCTGTCTCCAAAACCTTTGGACACACCAATAGCCTCAATAACATTATTCCCTAAACGAGGACCATTTGGAATAAAAATCTCCAATCTCTCCTCTTTTTGACGTCCATCTTCATTTAACATCTTTTCGTAAGCCGATAGACGAGCTTTTGATTTTGCCTGCCTAGCTTTAGGAGACATCCTCACCCACTCCAACTCTCTTTCCAGAGTTTTTCTTCTTTTACTCTCCTGTTTCTCCTCTTGTTGCAAACGAATAGCCTTTTGATCTAGCCAAGAAGAGTAATTGCCTTTCCAAGGAATTCCCTCTCCTCGATCCAATTCCAATATCCAGCCAGCTACATTATCTAGAAAATATCTATCATGTGTTACAGCTATAACTGTTCCTTTATATTGCTGAAGATGCGCTTCTAGCCACTGAATACTCTCTGTATCTAAATGGTTAGTTGGCTCATCTAGTAGAAGAACATCTGGCTCTTTTAATAATAACCTACATAAAGCTACTCGTCTTCTCTCTCCGCCGCTCAAATTCTTAACCAAAGCATCTGGTTCTGGGCACATTAGAGCATCCATAGCCCTTTCTAATTTTGAATCCAGCTCCCAGCCATTTGCCTGCTCAATCTTATCGGTCAACTCCCCCTGGTACTCTATGAGTTTATTCATCTCATCGTCTGTCATAGGCTCCATAAATTTAGCATTGACAGCTTCGTACTCTCTCATCAAATTAACTACCTCAATAACCCCCTCTTCTACAATCTCTTTAACTGTTTTAGTTTCATCCAAGTCTGGTTCTTGCTCAAGATAACCCACACTATAACCTGGAGCCCAAACAACTTCTCCCTGGAAAGATTTCTCAATACCAGCAATTATTTTCATTAAGGTAGATTTACCAGAACCATTAAGTCCAATAATACCTATTTTTGCTCCATAAAAAAAAGACAAATAGATATCCTTAAGGATAGCTTTATTATTATTAGGCAGGATCTTACCTACCCCATTCATAGAAAAAATAATCTTCTCGTCGGCCATATTTATATATTAAATTACACCTGCAAAGATAGTATTAATTTTGCACTCCCAACCTATTGAGCATTTCCTCTATATATATCTGAGATATCAATGAATCCTTTAAATAGTTATACCTTACCACACTCTCTCTAAATAACTCTAGATTCTCCTTTTTAATTGGATCTGCAGGAGGAGATTCCATCGTTAATGGATTGATTGGAGTTCCATTTTTCCAAACTCTAAAGTCTAAATGAGGCCCAGTGGATACACCTGTACTACCGACATAACCAATCACCTCTCCTTGCCTCACTCTCTTTCCAACGGTTAATCCAGATGCAAATCTTGATAGATGTAAATATGCTGTAGTATATGTACTATTATGTCTAATTTTTACAGTATTACCCCCTGCTCCAACATAAGCTCTTTGAATCACAACTCCATCACCAATACTCATTACTGGAGTACCTGCAGGAGCAGCGTAATCAACACCTGTATGTGGTCTTACAACACGAGTTACAGGGTGTCTTCTTGCATATGTAAAACCAGAAGATATCCTAGTAAAGTTTAAAGGGGCCTTCAAAAATGCCTTTTTTAAATTCTCTCCTTTTGAGTTCCAATATTGAGGCGTCTCATCTTGCACAAATCTAAATGCATCATAATCTCTACCCGCATGATTAAAATTGGCACTGTATATTGTCCCAATATCAAAAAAATTATCTCCAATATAAAGCTCTTCATACAAAACTGAGAAATGATCTCCTGCCCTCAAACCAAAGAAGTCAATAGACCAAGCATATAAGTCAGATAGTTTTATAGCCAATTGAGTACTTAATCCTGCTCTCTGCATATCCACCCATAAAGAAGAGGTGATTGTTGCTGATGAATATCGTAATCTTCTTTCAATATCCCTCTCAATTATACTTACATAAACACTATCATGTAAAGAGAAGACTACAAAAGATCTCTTAGAGTGCTCATAAACTAAATAGGCTAAATCTTTTGCTTCATTATTTTGATAATAAGCCCTATATGGATTCCCAATTCTAATATTTCTAAGATCAAAAACACCCTTGGACTTATCCATTAACTGCTGAGATTGAGCAGTTGTTGCACCTAATCTTAAAATAAGTGATCCAAAAACATCACCACGTTTAATTTGCCCCTCTATCTCTTCAAAATCAGAAGTGTTAAAACCAAGTTCATAATTTTCTACAACCACTTCTTGTTCTACCTCCTGTTGTACACTCTCACTACAAGAGCTCAATAATACACTAAAAAACAAATAGATACTTAAAATAATAAATACTTTAAACCACAGATTTTTCATCATTTTTTTTTCACTTTTTTTTCGAAGATAATTATAAAAATCGTAGTGTTAATAAAATTGTGGTAATTTTTGTAAAAAAATGTAAAAAAGTGGAAAACATTCTTTAAATTTGCTTTGGGATTATATAGTGTAAAAATTGAGGTCAAAATGGTAAAATTTATAGGAGAATTTAGCGCAAAAATTGACGACAAAGGGAGAATGGTTTTTCCCTCTGCGCTCAAGTCTCTTATAAACAACCCTCAAGAATGCAACTTTGTAATTAAAAAAGACTTATTCTTCAATTGTTTAGAGATGTACACCTATGATGAATGGACTAGACAATCAGAAGATGTTAAATCTCGTCTTAATTTTTTCAACAAAGAACACGCTCTATTTTGGAGAGAATATATGAGAGATAGAGCTATAGTATCTCCCGATGAAAAATTTGGAAGAATCTCCATCCCTAAAAAGTTACTAGACGAAATAGGAGCAATTAAAGAGATTGTTTTTGTTGGTTGCGATCACAAAATAGAAATCTGGTCAAAAGAGGCTTACGAGAAAGAAAGATTAGATAGCGGATCTTACAGCTTATTGGCACAGAGAATTTTAGGTTAACAAATAAGCATATGAGTAATTATCACATACCTGTACTACTTGAAGAGAGTGTATCTGCCTTGGCATTAAAAGAGGGAGGCAAATATGCCGATGTAACTTTTGGAGGAGGTGGACATAGCAGATTGATTTTAGAGCGTTTAAGGAGTAATTCAACACTACTAGCTATGGATAGAGACTCAGATGCTTTAAACAACGCCCCAAAAGATGACAGATTAATTTTAGTACATAATAATTTTAGATTTTTAGCAAACTACGTAGAATACTATAAACTAGGAGGTTTAGATGGAATTTTAGCAGATCTAGGAGTATCCTCTCATCAATTCGACACTCAAGAGAGAGGATTTTCTTTCAGATTTGATTCAATGTTAGATATGAGGATGAACCAGCTTGCACAACATACTGCGTCTGATATTTTAAATAGTTATTCAATAGATGAGCTCTGTAGGGTATTCAAAACCTATGGTGAAGTAGAAAACAGCAAGCGGGTTGCATCTCTAATATGCAAAGAGAGAGAGTTTAATAGTATTAAAACAACTTTTGATCTAAATAAAACACTTGAACCTATTCTTCCAAAATTTGGAGATCACAAATATTTGGCAAAAGTGTATCAAGCGCTCAGAATAGAGGTTAACGGAGAGATGAGAGATTTAGAGAACTTCCTTACCTCTTCTTTGAGTATATTAAACAAAGGTGCTCGAGTAGTAATCATAACCTATCACTCTTTGGAAGATAGAATAGTAAAAAATTTCTTTAAATCTGGTAATATAGAGGGAAAAATCAATAAAGATATTTATGGAAACAGCGATACCCCATTTGAGCTGGTAAATAAAAAACCTATTCTTCCATCGGAAAACGAGATATCAGTTAATACCAGATCTCGCAGTGCAAAGTTGAGAGTAGCGCAAAAAAAATAATAACCTAAAATAGAGTTAAAAAAGATTTATAAAAAACAATTAAAGAAAAGAAGTTGAGCAAAACAAATTGGTTGAATGAAATATTAGGAGGTCATTTACTGGCCTCTAGCGGTATATTAAATAATATACGCTATATAATATTTGTGTTCATTCTAATCATATTCTATATCTCGCTCAATTTTGCAATAGAGGATAGGCTAAAAACAGAGCGAGCGAATCAACGTGAGTTAAAACATCTAAAATCTGAATATATCAGCAAATCGGCAAAACTACAAAACTTTAGTAAAAAGCTTGAAGTTGAGAAAAGATTAAAAGAGTTAAACTCAAAACTAAGGGAGCCATCGTCTCCTGCTATTAGAATAGTAATTGACTAAAATAGTGGGTATGAATAATAATTTTAAAAAAGTATCTATCATCTATGTTTTCCTTATACTGTTATCACTAGCAGTAATATGGAAGATATTTTATCTGCAATACATAGAAAAAGCAGAAATAACAGATATAGATATTTCATATAAGATAGAGGAGATTGAAGCTAAGAGAGGATCTATCTTCTCAAGCGATGGTAGACCATTGTCTACATCTGTACCATACTTTCAGATTCGCATGGACTGTGTAGTTATATCTGACACACTATTTAACAATAATATTGATGCCCTTTGTAGATCTCTTTCACAACTATACAAAGATAAAAGTGCAGCCGCATACAAAGCAGAAATAATAAAAGCCCGCAAAGAAGAAAAGAGATATAAACCAATTGGTAACAGATTGGTAGACTACACCGAGATGTTAGAAATAAGAAAGTTCCCTATTTTTTCACAGGGTCAAAATAGAGGGGGGCTAATTACAGAACAGAGGAATAGAAGAAAAAATCCATATGGGAGACTAGCATATAGAACTATCGGATTTATTAATAATAATGGAGAAGGTACCGGAATAGAGAGAAGCTATGATGCATTTCTAAAAGGAAGACCAGGAAGACAAACAGTTCAAAGAATTCTTGGCGGAGAATGGATACCAGCTACAGGTCTAGATGTTATTCAACCAGAAGATGGATTTGACATTCAAACCACATTAGATATTGATATACAAGAAGCTGCAGAAGATGCGCTTAGAGACCAACTTTCAAAATCAGATGTTTTTGAAGGTGCTACTGCAATAGTAATGGAGGTTAAAACAGGAGCTATTCGAGCTATCGCAAATATGAAAAAAGGAGTAAGAAACGACTTTGATGAATCATATAACTATGCAATTGGACACTCAACCGAGCCTGGGTCAACTTTTAAATTAGCCACATTAATTGCTCTAATAGAGGATGGCTACGTTAATTTAGAGAGCAAAGTGGATGCAGGAAATGGAAGATGGAGATATATCTCAACTAACTTTACAGACGTGACAAGGGTTGGTTATGGAGTTATTGATGTAAAGACAGCATTTGAAAAATCATCAAACGTTGCATTTGCAAAGCTTGTAACGGAACATTATGGAAATAATGAAAAGCGATATGTTAACAGAATAGTTAACATGAAGCTAACAGAGAGATTCAATTTAGATATATTAGGTGAAGCTCGTGCAGTAATCTACTCTCCAGACAATGCCCTTTGGAGCAGAATATCTCTACCAATGATGTCTATAGGATACTTCTCTTTATTAACTCCTCTTCACACATTAACATTTTACAATGCTGTTGCAAATAATGGAAAAATGATGAAGCCATACTTCATAGAAAATTTACAAAAAAATGGCGTAATTCACCAAAAATTTGGTTCACAAGAGATTACAGGCTCAATCTGCTCAAAAAGAACTCTAGATCAAGTTCAAAACGCACTGCGAGGAGTAGTAGAAAATGGAACAGCAAAGGCAATTGATGATCCAAGATATCAAATTTCGGGTAAAACAGGGACGGCTCAGATTGCATTCGATGGTAAATATAAGGATGCTTCCGGCAACAGAAAACACCAAGCTTCATTTGCAGGCTACTTTCCATCTGACAATCCAAAATACTCCATGATAGTAGTTCTTTATACAAATAAAACAAGAGATAATTTCTATGGTGGAGCATGGGCAGCACCAGTATTTAAAAGAATTGCCGATAAAATTTATGCAAGAGCAATAGATTGGAACGACCCCCTTACAAAAAAAGACGAAAGAATTAATACTACTAAACCAGATCTATATGGAGATTCAAAATCAATCAGAATAATCTCTAAAGAACTTGATTTAGGACATAAAATAGATACAAAGAACAGTTCTTGGATTGCTCTAAAAGAAGATAAGGTAAATCCAATAACAATTAATAATAACATGGTCCCAGATGTTCGGGGAATGGGATTGAAAGATGCTATCTATATATTAGAAAACATGGGCTATAGAGTTAGTTTCTCTGGCCGTGGAAAAATAGTAGCACAAAATCCCGAACCAAATATTCAAATTAGTAAAGGATCCATAATTCAATTAACATTGGAGAGATAGTTATGATAAGCTTAAAATTAATACTAAAAAATATCGAAATAGAGAAAATAGCTGGTTCAATGGATACAAATATAGAGATTGAGAATCTCACCTATGACTCAAGAACAGCTACTTTCAAATCTCTTTTCATTGCAATAAGAGGAAACTCTTATGATGGTCATAATTATATAGAAAGCGCTATAGAGAATGGAGCTTGTGCTATTGTTTGTGAAGAGCTTCCAAAAAAAATATCGCCATCAGTTTCATATATTTTGACAAAAGATTCGCACTACTCTTTGGGAGTTATTGCTTCAAATTATTATGACAACCCATCCAATAAAATTAAATTAGTAGGAATAACAGGAACAAATGGAAAGACAACAACAGTAACCCTGCTGTATAACCTATTTACAGATCTAGGGTACAAATGTGGTTTAATCTCAACCATTGAAAATTATGTTGGAAAAGTTAGAGTAGAAGCTACACACACTACACCAGATCCATTATCTCTTAATAACCTTCTATATCAAATGAATTTAGAAGGATGCGAATACTGTTTTATGGAGGTTAGCTCACATGCCCTATCGCAAGAAAGAGTTTCAGGACTAACCTTTTACGGTGCTATTTTCTCAAATATAACTCATGATCATCTAGATTACCATAAAACATTTATAGAGTATATCAAAGCTAAGAAGAGACTTTTTGACACATTAGATAAAAATGCATTCGCCCTTATTAATAGCGATGATAAAAATGGTGAGACAATGATACAAAATTGTAATGCCAAAGTCTATAGATACTCTACTCACTCCCCTGCCGATTTTAATTGTAAAATTGTTGAAAAAGGCATGGATGGTATGCAATTAAATATAGGAGGGACAGAGATATGGAGCAGATTTATTGGAGAGCATAATGCATATAATTTACTTGCTGTTTATGCTACAGCAATTCTTCTTAATGCACAACATGATCAAGTACTTACTTCATTAAGCAAGATGGGGAGTGTTGCAGGAAGGTTAGAATACACCAAAGGGGCAGAAGATTTAACAGTATTTGTAGACTACGCTCATACCCCTGATGCTTTAGAAAATGTACTTAAAACACTAAATGATAGCTCGCAAGGAAGAGAACTTATCACTGTTTTTGGATGTGGTGGCAACAGAGATAGAAGTAAAAGACCCAAAATGGGCCAAATTGCAGCAAAGTACTCTACAAAAATTGTAGTAACATCAGATAATCCACGATTTGAAGATCCAGATTTAATAATTGAGGAGATCAAAGAGGGGCTAACTGCAGTAGAACGGATGAAAGCGCTATTTATTACAGACAGAAGAGAGGCAATAAGGACAGCCATTGCAATCGCCCCTAAAGAGGCAGTAATATTAATAGCAGGAAAGGGACACGAAACATATCAAGATATCAACGGTATTAAATCACATTTTGACGATATGGAGATAGTTAAGGAGTTTTTAAACCAAAAAATAGTTTAAGAGATGTTATATAACCTATATGAATATATAAAGGATTTTATAGATTTTCCAGGCTTGGGACTTCTTAGATATATCTCATTTAGAGCATTTTCTGCAATTCTTCTATCTTTAATAATCTCTCTTTTTGTTGGTAAAAAAATAATAACAAGACTAGCAAAAAAACAAATTGGAGAGGATATTAGAGATTTGGGCCTAGAGGGACAAATGCAAAAAAAGGGAACTCCAACTATGGGTGGCATTATAATACTAATAGCAACACTCGTCCCTACAATGCTTTTAGGTAATTTAAAAAACATCTATGTAATTCTACTGATCATTACAACAATATGGCTAGGATTCATAGGTTTCTTAGACGACTACATTAAAGTATTTAAGAAAAATAAAGAGGGGCTTCAAGGAAAATTCAAAATCTATGGACAAATAACCCTTGGATTAATCGTTGGAATAACGCTCTATTTTAGTGACCAACCAGTAATTAGAGTCCCTGCAAACATTCAGGAGAGAGGAGTTAGATCAGAGATTGTTAATAGAACTGGAGAAGAGCCTCAAATTAGATACTTCAAAGACGAAAAAAGCACAAAAACTACAATTCCATTTGTAAAGAATAATGAGTTTGATTACTCATGGCTTTCACCAATAAAGGGTGAACTTGGCCAAAAGATTGGTTGGATAATCTATATTATTTCTATAATATTTATTATAACGGCCGTATCTAATGGCACTAATCTTACAGACGGAATGGATGGACTTGCCACAGGAATCTCTGCAATTGTGGGAACAACATTAGGTATTCTTGCCTATCTATCAGGAAACATAATATACTCGAATTATCTACACATTATGTATATACCTGATAGTGGAGAAATTGTAATAGTAATGGCTGCATTTATAGGGGCTCTCATTGGATTTCTCTGGTACAACTCCTATCCTGCACAAGTATTTATGGGGGATACTGGCAGTTTAGCAATAGGAGGGATAATAGCTGTATCGGCAATCATGATTAGAAAAGAGCTTTTAATCCCAATTCTATGTGGTATATTCTTTATAGAAAGTTTATCTGTAATAACACAGAGAGTCTATTTCAAATATACCAAAAAGAGATATGGCACAGGACAACGAATATTTAAAATGTCTCCCCTTCACCACCATTTTCAAAAAGAGAATATAGATGCAATTATTAAACATCCAATCAAGGCTCTTCCAGAAGCAAAAATTGTTACAAGATTCTGGATTATCGCAATTTTTCTGGCTGTAATAACAATAATAACCCTTAAAATAAGATAAACATGCAAAAGACAGTTATACTAGGAGCTGGAGAGAGCGGTATTGGCGCAGCAGTTTTATCAAAGAAACTTGGTAATGATGTTTTTCTATCGGATATTAGTAATATATCCGATGAGGCTAAAACAATATTAGATAATCACAATATAAGTTACGAAGAGGGGCAGCATACTAGAGAGTTAATTTTAGACTCTCAATTAGTCATTAAAAGTCCTGGTATTCCAGATAATATTCCTATTATTGACAAAATAAAAGAGAGCAATATCCCAATAATATCAGAGATCGAATTTGCAGGAAAGTACGATAAGGCAAAAAAAATATGTGTAACAGGGAGCAATGGAAAAACAACCACCTCTTCTTTAATCTACTTTTTACTTAAAAATGCAGGTTTTAATGTTGGTTTAGCAGGAAATATCGGCCAAAGTTACGCTTACCAAGTAGCTACGTGCAACTACGATTACTATGTTCTAGAATTAAGTAGTTTTCAACTCGATGGAATGTACGACTTTAAAGCAGACATAGCCGTATTGTTAAATATAACCCCAGATCATTTAGATAGATACAATAATAATTTTGATGATTATATAAAAGCTAAGTTTAGAATCACACAAAATATGTTGCAAGAAGATTGCTTTATTTTTTGTGCCGATGACACTGTAACCATAAATCAACTTAGCAAGGTTGTTATGCAAGCAACAAAACTTCCATTTAGTATTAATACTGAAGTTTCAGAGGGAGCTTATATTAGAGAAAATCAAATGGTAGTTAGCTATAACAACGACTCTTATCAAATGGAGCTTTCAGAGCTATCTCTGAGGGGTAAACACAACATATATAACTCAATGGCCGCTGCAATAGCTGGTAAAATATTAAAAATCGATAATCACATTTTAAGAGAGAGTTTAAAATCATTTAGAGGGATTGAGCACCGCCTAGAAAAAGTTCTAAAGATCAAAGATGTCATATACATTAATGATTCAAAAGCAACAAATGTTAACTCTACATGGTATGCTCTTGAAAGTATAGAGACGCCAATAATATGGATAGCAGGTGGAAAAGATAAAGGAAATGATTATACACCAGTTTTAGAACTAGTTAGAAATCGGGTAAAAGCAATTATCTGCTTGGGTTTAGATAATAAAAAATTATTAGATACATTTTCAAACACAGTTGATACTATAATTGAAGTAAAAAGTGCAAAAGAGGCAGTAAATAACGCCTATAATATTGCAAAACCTGGAGATACCGTATTATTATCACCTGCTTGCGCAAGTTTTGATCTTTTTAAAAACTACGAAGATAGAGGGGAGCAATTTAAGAAAGCAGTAAAAGAGTTATAAAAAATAATTACCAAGAGTATGATAAGCGAAAAAGAGATATCAAAACATCTTAAAGGAGATAGGGTAATATGGATAATAGTCTTATTCATGGCCTTAATCTCTATTGCTGCTGTATACTCTTCTAGTAGCTCATTAGCATTTAGAGAAAATAAGAGTACAATTAGTTTTTTATTTAAACAGATGAAATTTGTCTCTTTTGGATTAATGGCACTATACTGTTGCTATAAATTACCTCTAAAGCTTTACAGGGTAACGGCATATTTTGGACTAATTTTGGCAATATTCTTATTAATAATTACGCTTATCAAAGGGGCTAAAATTAACGAGGCAGGAAGATGGTTAAATATAATGGGATTTATGTTCCAACCCGCAGAAATTGCTAAAGTTGCAGTTATAGTATATCTTGCTAAGATACTCGAAATAAAAAAACTAGACACATTTAATGAATTTGTTAAATATATAATTGTACCGATAGGTATAGCGGTAACTTTAGTATTGTATGGTAGTATCTCAACTGGTCTGCTAATATCGGCTGTTACATTTCTTATATTAATAGTTAATGGAGTAAAATGGAGTCACATTTTTAAAAGTGGAGGAATAGTATTAGTTGGAATTTCATTCATAATTTTACTGAATCTATCTTTTAATCTATTTCCGAGGATTGATACTGCAGTAAGTAGAATAAAACATTTTACAACTACATCAGAAAAATCAGAAAATCTTACTGACACCGAAAAAAGAGCGCTGTTGGACAAAACATTCCAAGCAGATATGGCTAAGGTTGCCATATCATCAGTGGGAGTTACAGGTAAAGGGCCAGGAAAAAGTACTCAACGTTATCTTCTTCCTCACCCTTACTCCGATTTTATCTATGCAATTATAATAGAAGAGTGGGGATTCCTAGGAGGGTTATTTGTATTAATGCTTTACATTATTTTCTTTACAAGGTGCATGGCAATAGCCAAATCATGCTCAACAACCTTTACATTTACACTTGTTATGGGTATAGCTATATTAATTACTGCACAAGCTATGCTCCATATTTGTGTTAATGTAGGACTAATTCCAGTTACAGGACACACTCTTCCACTAATTAGCTTAGGGGGTACATCTCTAATTATTATTAGTGGTTCATTTGGAATAATTTTATCTGTAAGCAGAACATTAGCCGAAAAAAATATAGAAGAGGATTTAGATGAGACTACAAAAATTATAGAGGAGGACAATATAGAAGAAAAAGAGACTAATATTGTAAAAGAGCAACAAATATTGGAGGTTTAGAATGAGTTTAAGAGTTATCATAAGTGGTGGTGGTACAGGAGGACATATTTTCCCAGCCATATCTATTGCAAATGCGCTTAAGAGCGTAGATGGCAATATAGAGATACTATTTGTTGGTGCACAGGGTAAAATGGAAATGGAGAGAGTTCCTAAAGCTGGATTTGATATTATAGGTTTACCTATAACAGGATTCAATAGAAACTCAATAATTAAAAATCTAAAATTACCACTTAAAATAATTTTAAGTCTTTTTAAGGCTCAAAGAGTTATTAACAGATTCAAACCTCATGTTGTTATCGGAGTGGGCGGATATGCTAGTGGACCTCTTCTATGGTGTTCAAAATATAAAGGAATACCTTATTTTATTCAAGAACAAAACTCATACGCTGGAATAACTAATAGAATATTGGGAAAAAGTGCACAAAAAGTATTTGTAGCATATGAGAATATGGAGAGTTTTTTTAAAAACTCTAAAATAGAGATCACAGGGAATCCAGTTAGAGAAGGGATAAAAAGAAGAGACAACGATTCTAGATTATTAGCTCATAAATACTTTAATATAGATGATACTAAAAAAACATTATTAATAATAGGTGGCAGTCTTGGAGCACGTACTCTTAACGAGTGCGTTGAACAATATATATTAGAAAATAAAGAGAGTGAATTAAATATAATTTGGCAATGCGGAAGTTTTTATAACCAAAGAGCACAAATATTTATCAAAAACAATAAGAGGGACTATATCAAACTATACAAATTCATAGATCAAATGGATATGGCTTATTGTGCAGCAGATCTAATTATTTCAAGAGCTGGAGCAGGTACTATTTCTGAGTTAGCAGTTGCATCAAAAGCAACAATATTTGTCCCCTCACCCAATGTTGCAGAAGATCACCAGACACATAATGCAAAAGCTCTAGTATCAAAAAGGGCCGCAATTATGGTTAAAGATAATAATGCAAAAAAAGAACTTTTTAGTATTGCCTCTAAAATTATAGTGGATGATAACTTATTAAATCAATTAGAGGAAAATATTGGTAATCTCGCTAAAAATGATGCCGCCAAAAATATAGCAAAACGTATTATAGAACTAATAGACAATAGAGATGAGTAAAGTATATTTAATAGGAATAGGAGGTATCGGTATGAGTGCTCTCGCTAGATACTATAATAGTTGTGGATACTATGTTGCTGGCTATGATAAAACAGAGAGCAAGCTAACGGATGAACTTGTTAAAGAAGGAATAAATATAACATATATAGACTCTTTAGAAACAATTCCTCTAGAGATAAAATCGTCATTGGAGAATACCCTAATAATCTATACTCCAGCTATTCCAAAAGAGTCTGTTCAGCTAAACTATTTTATAGATAATAACTATAAAATAATTAAACGATCTCAGGCATTAGGCTATATTGCTCAAAATAAGACAACACTTGCTGTTGCTGGAACACATGGAAAGACCACGACATCAACTATATTAGCTTATATATTCAATTACTCCACAAAAAAAGCGACATCTTTTTTAGGAGGAATTTCAAAAAACTTTAACTCTAATCTTGTAGTTGATAACGGGGAATATCTTGTAGCAGAAGCAGATGAGTATGATAGATCATTTTTGCAATTATTTCCTAAAATAGCTGCAGTAACATCCACTGACTCTGATCACTTAGACATTTATCAAGATTCAAAAACAATGATAAAATCATTTTGCGATTTTGTCTCTCAGATTCAAATTGATGGTGCTGCTATTCTTCATCTAGATACCGATCCAGAACTTAAGAAACACGCTAAATCAAGAGTGTATTCATATTCATATAGTAGAGAGTCCGACTTTTATGGTAAAAATCATATTAAGAAAAACGATGGAAGAATTATATTTGATTTAGTACATCCAAATGGTGAGATCAAGGATTGTCAATTGGGTATTGGTGGAGAAATAAACACAGAAAATGCCATTGCAGCTGTAGCAATTGCAATTACTGCTGGGGTTGACCATAATCAAATTAAAGAGGCGTTGTTAAATTTTAAAGGAGTAGAGAGACGATTTGATATTAGAGTAAATAGTGATAAAGTTGTATATATAGACGACTATGCTCATCATCCTAATGAATTAAAAGCGGCAATACGATCAATAAGGGATCTTTTCCCTAATAAAAAACTAACAGGTATATTTCAACCTCATCTTTATAGTAGAACAAAAGACTTTTATAAAGAGTTTGCTCAAGCACTTGATTCATTAGATTATACTATTTTAATGGATATCTATCCAGCTCGTGAAAAACCTATTGAAGGAGTATCATCTAAGTTAATCCTAGATAACATGTTAAACAATAATAAATTACTGATTAGCAAAGAGAATCTAATTGATTATATCAAAAATAATGAATTTGAAGTATTAATTACATTTGGAGCAGGAGATATAGACAGATTTGTACCAATAATAGAAGAATATTTAAAATAAAACACGCTGAATATGCTGAAAAGAATACTCATACTAATAGGATATATAATCATCACATCTGTGCTGGTTATCTATTTTATTTTTTCTCATAGAATTAGTAGTAATGAGTCTCAAAAAACAGTATATAATCAAATACAAGTTATAATAAAAGATAGTGCTCAAAACAGATTTATTTCTCCAAAAGAGATCAGAGAGATAATTAGAAAAGAGGGGATAGAAAAAAACATTACTAAACTTTCAGATATCAACATAGCCCAACTAGAAAAAGTTGTAGATAATAGAACCGTAGTAAAAAAATCACAAATTAGTATTACCCACAAAGGAAGAATGGTAATAGAAGTCTATCAGAGAAGACCAATATTAAGATTTGAAACAAATAAAGGGGGATTCTATATGGACGAAACAGCGTATATCTTCCCACTAGTAAGAACATTCACATCCTATGTTCCAATCATTACTGGAGAAATTCCGTTTGATATTCCCACCGAAAGGTACCGTGGAGTTATTGAGAAGAGCGAATGGGCACATATGATAAAAGATTTTGGACTTTACCTTGAGAAAGAGGAGTTCTGGAACTCAATGATAGATCAAATTTTTGTTAATAACAAGGGAGAGCTTATCCTTATACCAAAAAATGGAACCAAAGAGATAATATTTGGTAAACCAGAAGATATTGAAACAAAATTTAGAAAGCTATTTGCTTTTTATGATAAAGTTATATATATATATGGCTGGAATCACTACAAAAGTGTTGACCTAAGATTTAATAACCAAATCGTTTGCAAGAAATAGAAAAAATAAAAAAATATATTTGACCATTATGAATTACGTAGCAGCAATAGACCTGGGTACTACAAAGATAGTTACGCTTGTCGCAGAAAAATCAGGAGATAGTTGTAGAATTATTGCATACAAAGAGTCTCCTTCAAAAGGTGTTATGAGAGGTGAGGTCATAAATATCAAAAATGTAGTAGATATTATAAACGACCATATAAATCAGATTAAAGTAGAGAACCACATAAAAATTACTAGAGTCTATGTTGGAATTGCTGGACAGAATATTAAATGTACATCCGCAAGACTAAATAGGCATAGATCTTCTGCAAATCTAATTGAACTTTCAGAAATTAGAAGTATGATTTTAGAGATGAATAACTCTCGTGTAAACGAAGGTGAGAAAATACTTCATGTAATACCTCAATCATATAATGTAGATAACTTTATGGGTATATATGAACCTGAAGGAATGAATGGAACAAAAATAGAGGGAGATTACAAACTTTTTATTGGGAAAAAGAACTCTATTGACAATACTAAAATGGCGATTGAGAGAGCTGGATTAGAACTCAAAGAGGTCATTCTTGAACCAATTGCATCTGCATGTTCAATATTATCAGAAGATGAAAAGGAGATTGGAGTTGCGATGGTAGATATTGGAGGTGGTACTACAGATGTGATAATATTTCAAGATAATATAATAAGACATGTTGCAGTAATCCCATTTGGAGGAAATTCAGTCACAGAAGATCTTCGTCAAGGCTGTGGTATTTCATACAAAAATGCAGAGAAAATCAAATTAGATTTTGGGCATTGCCACAGTGCATATGCTCCCGAAAATAAAAACATAATCATACCTTCTATTAATGGCTCACAATCTAAAGAGCTCTCTCTTAAATTTATATCTAAAATCATAGAGGCAAGAATGGAAGAGATTCTTGAAGCTGTACTATATGAAATTGAGAGATCTGGCTATATAGATAAAATATCGGCTGGAATAGTATTTACTGGAGGAGGGTCATTAATTATGAATCTTAAACAACTCTCTGAAAGTATTACCGGACTATCTACTAGAATTGCATATCCAGACAAAAACATCAGTTTTGATACTCCTAAAGAGATTTGTAAACCTGCAACTGCCACTGCAATTGGATTAGCAATGTATGCTATGGATAGTATTAATTCACAAGATAATAATGTAAAAAATGTGGATGCAGATATATTCTCTAATAATGACTTAGAAACAGAATCTCCTGAGCCTGTAACTGTTAAAAAAGCACCAAAAGATAAAACCAATATAAACTCAATTTTCAACAAGTTTATAACAAAAATACTTGATGGAAATGATAATCGCGTTTAAATTTGCAGTATGAAAAATTATGATGACATTATACCAACAAATTGGGAAACCAATGAATCAATAATAAAAGTTATTGGTGTTGGTGGTGGCGGCTGCAATGCGGTTTGCCAAATGTACAAAGAGGGAATTAAGAATGTAGATTTTCTAGTTTGTAATACAGATAAACAGGTGTTAGCATCTAGCCCAATCCCCAACAGACTACAACTTGGAGGCGTGATAACTAAGGGTTTAGGAGCTGGGTGTAATCCAGAACAAGGGAGAAAAGCCGCTTTAGAGAGCATTGATGAAATTAAGTCAAAGCTTAATGGCTCCACAGAGATGCTATTTATAACTGCTGGTATGGGAGGAGGAACTGGTACAGGAGCAGCCCCAATAATTGCAAATATTGCAAAAGAATTGGGCATCCTCACTGTAGCTGTTGTCACTTTGCCTTTTAGGGACGAGGGAAAAGAGTTTATTAAAAGAGCAGTTCAAGGAATAAAAGAGTTAGAAAAGTGTGTAGATAGCCTTCTTATTATTGACAATCAAAAGCTTTATAAAATATACGGAGATCTCTCTATTTTTGATGCTTTTCCAAAAGCTGACTCGGTTTTAAGTACCGCAGTTAGAGGAATCGCAGAGATTATAACAAAACCAGGCTTTGTTAACGTAGATTTTGCCGATGTAAAAACTGTAATGCAAAATAGCGGTATGGCATTGATGGGAATGGGAGAAGGAAGTGGAGAAAATAGGGCAATAAAGGCTATAGAAGAGGCCATAAATTCTCCATTACTAAACGACTACGATCTTAAAACAGCTAAAAATGTGTTAGTCAACATAACCTCTAGTACAGAAGATGGAATAAAAATGTCTGAATTGTCACAGATAATGGATTACATTAAAGAGTTTACAGGCAATGAAGGCAATTTTAAAAGAGGTCTTGTTAGAGATGAGTCTCTTAATGGACAAGTAAGAGTTACGATTGTTGCAACAGGTTTTGATATGAATACTCTACCTCACATTTCTCAAGGAGATGAAATTGAGAGAATTTCGCTAAATTCAAAAGAGGGAGAGATTGATAATTCAAATCTTGGGTCGCCAATAAAGAGACCACAAGATCCTATCAAGATTGTAATCACTCCTGCAAAAAAGGTTATCGACCAGAATGAACTACAAGAGAAGAAGATAAAAAAAGTTCCATCACTTATTTTAGAAGATGGAGAAGATATTTCTGAGTACGAAAATCAACCTGCATATGTCAGAAAAAAAGTAAAAATTGAGAGTTCTAAACATGAATCATATACCGATGATAAAAATTATACAATAGAAACTTCTGGAGGTAAGAACATAATTTCTGACAACTCTTATATTCACCAAAATCAAGATTAGAATGAGAAAGACTAGAGTTAGATTTGCACCGAGTCCAACAGGGCCCTTACATATGGGAGGAGTAAGAACTGCTCTCTATAACTATTTATATGCAAAACAAAGAGGAGGCACATTTATTATAAGAATAGAAGACACCGATTCTCAAAGATTTGTAAAAGGGGCTGAAGAATATATACTAGAATCTCTAAATTGGTGTGGAATTACTCCAGACGAAGGAGTAGAAAATGGAAAGATTGTTGAGCATCCAAGTGATAAACATCCTCATGCTCCTTATAGGCAGTCTCAAAGGAGAGATATGTATAAAAAATATGCAATGCAACTAATCGATAGTGGTAATGCATACTACTCTTTTGACACCTCTGAAGAGTTAGAGAACAGACGTAAAGAGTGTGAAAATAAGGGAGAAACATTTATCTACAACTCAACAACAAGAAATAGCCTAAAAAACTCCTTAACACTTAGTAAAGAAGAGACTGAGAATTTATTAAATCAAACGGACAATTGGGTTATTAGATTTAAAGTTCCTGAAAACAGCACGTTAACTATTTTTGACCAGATTAGAGGAGAGATCCATATTGATACAAACACTCTTGATGATAAAGTTCTTTGGAAGTGCATTGATAAACTTCCAACTTACCATCTTGCAAATGTGGTTGATGACAAATATATGGAGATTTCTGATGTCATAAGAGGAGAGGAGTGGCTTCCATCTCTCCCTTTACACTTTTTACTATATAAAGCACTTGGATGGGAAGAGTACCGTCCAAATTTTGCACATCTCTCACTCCTTTTAAAACCAGATGGAAAAGGGAAATTAAGTAAAAGAGATGGAGAGAGACTAGGATTTCCAGTTTTTCCTCTTGAGTGGAGGGGAGAAAATGGAGAAATATTTAAGGGATACAGAGAAGATGGATACTATCCAGAGGCTTTTATAAACATATTAGCTCTATTAGGCTGGAACCCAGGCACCGAACAGGAGATTCTTTGCTTAGAAGAGTTAATTAATCTTTTTTCACTAGATAGAGTTGTTAAATCTGGTGCTAAATTTAATCTAGAAAAAGCTAAATGGTTTAACCAAGAGTACTTAAGAAAAAAAGATATCTCTGAATTGGTCAAAGAGTTCAAAGAAATTTTAATAAAAAAAGGAATCTCAAAAGAGGATGAATTTATATACAGAGTAGTTGAACTGATTAAGGAGAGGGCCTCATTTGTTAAAGAGTTTTGGGACCTTAGCAACTATTTCTTTGAAGCTCCAATTCACTATGACCAAAAAGTAGTGGATAAGTTTTGGAAAGATGATATTCCAAATAACATTACCAAAATTTACAATGAGTTAGAAATTTGCAACGATTTCTCCGTTTCAAATATAGAGAGACTAATTTCCGAAACAATAAAAGAGAACAATTGGAAAATGGGGCCAATGATGAATAGTCTAAGACTAATCTTAGTTGGGGAATCAAAAGGTCCATCAATAGCAGATATAATATCAATTATTGGAAAAGATGAGACAATAAAAAGATTAAAAAGAGGATTAGAGGCTATTTAAGGCCTCTAATCTTTTTCTCCCAATTCCATGCACTTCTCATTACATCTTCAATTGGAGTATCGGCACTCCAACCCAATATTTCATTTGCTTTAGATGGGTCTGCCCACACCTGTTCAACATCACCTGCCCGTCTTGGAGCTATCTTGTATGGAACATCAAGCCCATTAGCTTTCATAAATATTCTCAAAATATCTAATACAGACATTCCATTCCCTGTTCCAAGATTAAAAAATTCAATCGAACCATCCATCTTTTCTCTATCATTTAATAGCCTTTGAATAGACGCAACGTGAGCTTTTGCCAAATCACATACATATATATAATCTCTAATACACGATCCATCTGGAGTATTATAGTCATCGCCAAAAACTGAAATTATATCTCTTATACCAGCAGCTGTTTGAGTAACAAAAGGAAGAAGATTTTGAGGTACCCCTAATGGCAACTCTCCAATTTGAGATGATGGATGAGCTCCAATTGGATTAAAATATCGTAAAGAGATAACTTTAATTGAATCACCATTTGCATAAGCAATATCCTTTAAAATCTCTTCACACATCTGTTTTGTTTTACCATATGGTGACTGAGCTGGCTGTAACGGTGCCGATTCAGATACTGGCAAGTGGTCCTTATCTGGTTGACCATAAACTGTACATGAAGACGAGAATACAATTGATCCAACACTATATTTTAGAGAGAGTTCTATCAAGTTTAACAGAGAATATAAGTTATTTTTATAATAGAGCATCGGCTTCTCTACACTCTCCCCTACCGCTTTAAACGCAGCAAAATGAATAGTCGCTTCAATATTATCGTATTTACTAAAAACTGACTCAAAAGCCTCAAAATCACTACAATCTACCTGCTCAAATAATGGCTTAAATCCAACAATGGAGTTTACTCCATCTAGTACTGAGATATTAGAATTAGATAGATTGTCCACAATAATTGGCTCATAACCACTATTAATTAGCTCTACCACAGTATGTGCACCAATATAACCAGTGCCCCCTGTAACAAGAATTCTTCTCTTTTTCATAATTATTAAGTTTTGTGGATGTTATTGTTTAAAATACTCCTTTATAGCATTACAAATCTCAATCTGAATCTCTCTTGTTAACTCAGTATGCATAGGAAGAGATAAAACACTATTTGCTAAAGCTTCTGAATTATCTAAAGAAACAAAAGTTTTGGATATATCTTTAAATGCCTTTTGATTATTTAGAGAAACAGGGTAATATGTCATAGATGCAATGTCTTTACTTGCTAGATAATCTTTTAATGAATCTCTATGACCACTCTTGACTTGCATTGTAAACTGATGATAAACGTGAGTAGAATTGCTAACCTCAAAAGGCATAATCAATTCATCCACCTCTTTTAGAAGCTCCTTATATATCTGAGCTGCTTGATATCTAGAATTTGAATACTCATCTAGATGCTTTAACTTTATCTGAAGAACTGCAGCTTGTATAGTATCAAGCCTTGAATTACAACCAATAATATCGTGATAATATTTATTTTTTTGCCCATGATCTGTTACCATCCTAACTCTCTGAGCATATAAATCACTCTGAGTAAATATAGCACCACCATCTCCATAGCATCCTAAATTCTTTGTAGGAAAAAATGATGTGCATCCAATAGTTCCAATTGTTCCGAGATACTTTTGAGAACCATCTGAAAAAGTATATTTTGCTCCAATCGCTTGAGCATTATCTTCAATAACAAACAAGTTATGATTATTTGCTATTTTCATAATAGCCTCCATATCTGCAGCTTGCCCAAATAAATGAACAGGAACAATTGCCTTGGTTCTTTCTGTTATAGATTTTTCAATATCCTCAACCTTAATATTAAACGTATCTGGGTACACATCAACCATTACAGGTACCAACCCTAACAATCCAACCACTTCGGCAGTTGCTGCATAAGTAAAAGCAGGAACAATAACCTCATCACCTGGCTTTAATTCCAATGCCATCATTGCAATTTGCAAGGCATCAGTCCCATTAGCACACCCAATAACATGTTTAGATGAGAGATAATCACACATCTCCTTTTCAAAACTCTTAACCTCTGGCCCGTTAATAAAATTGGTATTCTCTAAAACATTTAAAATAGCTGAATCAACTTCACTTTTAATTCTCTTATACTGACCTTTAATGTCCAAAATAGGTATTTTCATCTTTATCTAATTTATTACTACAAATGTATAAAATTATCTCATTGATACTGGTAAATGGCTATCTTTGTAATCAAAAAAAAATGGATGCTAATATTAAATGCATAGGAATTGCATGCGATCATGCTGGATACGAATTAAAAAACGAGATAATTGACCACCTAAATAACTTAGGTGCTAAAGTGTTAGACTTTGGGACAAATAGCAATAAAAGTATGGATTATCCAGATGTTGCTCACCCTCTTGCAGAATCTGTAGTAAATGGTGAATGTGATTTTGGGATAGCAATTTGTGGTTCCGGAAATGGAATTTCAATGACTGTTAATAAACACAAAAATATCAGAGCGGCTCTCTGTTGGAATGTTGAGTTGGCGCAATTGGCACGTGAGCATAACAATGCGAACATTCTCTCTCTGCCTGCAAGGTTTATTGATCAAAAACTAGCCATAGAAATTGTTGACAAATTTTTCTCATCAGATTTTGAAGGGGGAAGGCACCAAACAAGAATAGATAAAATTAACTTAAAGTAATACTCTCTTGACTATTTCCGATACTAATAGACCATATATTGTTGATAATAACAATATAAATATTCCGCTATCACGAGATCTATCAAAATATCCAAATGGAATAATAATTAGCATTAATAAACCCCTAAATTGGACATCTGCCGATGTTGTAAGAAAAGTTAAGTTCTCACTACAACGCTTTTTTGGCACAAAAAATATAAAAGTTGGTCATGCAGGAACATTAGACCCTCTTGCAACTGGAATACTGCTTATATGTATAGGTAAGGCCACTAAACTAGCAGATATACTACAGTCTCAGGTAAAGGAGTACATAGCAACAATTCAATTTGGTGCCACAACCCCATCATACGACTTAGAGACCCCAATCGATCAAAAATATCCATTTGAACATATAAATACAGAGTCAATCAACAGAATTCTTCCAGAGTTAACTGGAGAGATAGATCAAATTCCTCCTATTTTTTCTGCTAAACTAATAGATGGAAATAGAGCATATGAACTAGCAAGAGCTGGAATACAAAAAGAACTAAAAGCGTCTAAAATAACTATATACAATCTAGAAATTATCAAATATATATCTCCAGACCTAACCATTGCCATAAAATGCAGTAAAGGAACGTACATAAGATCATTTGCCAGAGATTTGGGTTTATCATTAGATAGTGGAGCTCACTTAACAGCTCTTATCAGATCTTGTTCTGGAGATTTTTACATAGAAAACTCAGTTTCTCTAGATCAAATGAAACTTTTTATAGAATAATTCGTATAATAGATTACCTGTTTATTTTTTAAAAAATCATCTATTTATGAAATTATCCCAATTCAACTACAAGCTTTCAACAGATCAGATTGCCAAATATCCTCAAAAATACAGAGATGAGTCAAGACTTCTTGTTCTACATAAAGATAGTGGTAACATAGAACATAAACTTTTCAAAGATATTCTTGATTACACATCAGAAAACGACACTTTTGTGTTTAACAATACAAAAGTATTTCCTGCTAGACTCTATGGGAACAAAGAGAAAACTGGCGCTGAGATAGAGGTTTTTCTCTTAAGAGAGCTCAATAGAGAGCAGAGATTATGGGACGTTCTTGTAGATCCTGCAAGAAAAATAAGAATTGGAAATAAACTCTATTTTGGAGAAAATGACAATCTTGTTGCCGAGGTTATTGACAATACAACTTCTAGAGGAAGAACTCTTAGATTTCTATTTGATGGTACTCACGAAGAGTTCAAATCTACCCTATACAAAATGGGAGAGATGCCTATACCAAGATGGATTAGACAAAAGGCTGAGGCCATTGACTATGAAAGATATCAAACAATATATGCTCAAAACGAAGGTGCTGTTGCTGCCCCTGCCGCTGGGCTTCACTTTAGCAGAGAGCTTCTTAAAAGAATCGAGATAAAAGGCATAAATCAAACTAGCCTTACACTCCATATGGGGCTTGGAAATTTTAGAAATGTTGATGTAGAAGATCTTTCTAAACATAAAATGGACTCAGAACAAGTCATCATTCCAGAAGATTGTGCCGATATGATAAACCAGACTAAAATCAGAGGAAATAAAGTATTTGCTATTGGGGTAACCGTCATTAAAGCTATGGAGACAACTGTTACAACTCAAAAACAGATAAAACCATATAATGGATGGACTAATAAGTTTATTTTTCCACCATATAGTTTCTCAATTGCAGATGCTCTTGTAACAAACTTTCAGCTGCCACAATCTACAATGTTAATGGTTGCAGCCGCATTTGGGGGTTATGACAAAGTAATGAATGCATACGATATTGCATTAAAAGAGGGATATAAATTTGGCACATATGGAGATGCTCTTTTAATTCTATAATTTAAAAAATCTAAATTTTTACACTAAATTTAGATTCATATAAATATATAATTATTTCTGAATATGGGGTAGAATTTAATATCTACCTCATATTTTTGTTATATATGGACAGAGATTTCACACAATTACTTATTGCCCTAAACTCGGCAATGAAATATAATTCAACGGCCGCAAAAATGCTAATTGATAACTATAACTCACTTGAGGCCATTTTTAACTTATCAGAAGAAGAGCTCTCAAATCTTTTTGGTAAGAGATATGCATTTTTTGATGAACTTAAAAAAAAAGAGCATTATCAAAATGCTAAAAGTGAGTATATGTGGTGCAAAAGAGAGGGAATAGAGATATTATCACCATACCTAAACAACAAATCATACCCAAATAGAATGCTAAACTGTTATGATTATCCCATCTTAATTTATAAAAAGGGAGAAGTAGATCTAAATAGAGATAGAATAATTTCTATTGTTGGCACGAGAAGATCAACTCAATATGGGCAATATATATGTGAAAAAATAGTAGAAGATATATATACCCTAGACAAAGACATTATTATTGTTAGTGGACTGGCATTTGGAACAGATATCAACGTACATAAATGTTCATTAAAAAGAGGGATAACAAATATAGCAGTATTAGCTTGTGGATTAGATAAAATATATCCAACACAACACAGTAAATACATAAAAGATATCTGTAAAAATGGTGCAATTATCTCTGAATACCCAAGGGAGACGCAAAATATGAAAATTAATTTTCTAAAAAGGAATAGAATAATAGCATCATTATCTGATATAACTATAATAATTGAGTCCGCACAGAGCGGCGGAGCAAGGATAACAGCCCAACTTGCCAATACATATAACAGATCTGTCTATGCGGTACCAGGCAGATTAAACGACATTCTATCTCTTGGATGTATAGATCTCATAAGTAATAATCAGGCAGAGATATATTGTAGTGCAAAAAAAATATTCGATAATCAAAATTGGGAAATTACTAAAGGAGATCTTCTCTTTAACAATAATGGACATTACGAACAAAATTCCAAGAAACGAAAAATATTAGTAGCTTTGAGCACAAATTCCGATCTTTCTATAGATAATCTATCTCAAAGATGTGGAGTCTCTGTTAAAGAGCTCTACCCCGCTCTTTTAGAACTCGAGCTTGAAGGGAGAATAGGCTCTAACAAAGAAAGATACTATTTAAAAAACTAATTTTCTGCCTTAAATATTTAATATCTTATGCCGCTCTTTATAGATACCCATGCTCATATTTACGATAGTACATTTAACGATAATATATCGGAAATTATTGAAAGATCTATAGAAACTGGGACAACTAAAATTGTGATGCCTGCTATTGATTCGTCGCACCATATAAACATGATGAATCTTGCACAAAAATTCAAAGAGATACTCTATCCTTGCATTGGACTACATCCAACATCAGTAAATCGTGATTACAATAAAGAACTCGATTTTGTAAAAGAGCAGCTTGTTAAACAAAAATTTACAGCTATTGGAGAGATTGGTATAGATGGGTACTGGTCAAAAGAGTTTCTAAATGAACAGACAATCTGCTTTAAAAAACAGATAGAGCTAGCTATTGAGAATAATCTTCCAATAATTATCCACTCCAGAAACGCCACACAAGAAATATTTGATGTTCTATCGGAATTTAAAGGCTGTAATTTAAAAGGTGTTTTTCACGCTTATTCTGGAAGCATAGAGACTTATGTTAGAGCAAAAAAAATGTTTGACTTAAAGTTCGGTATTGGAGGTGTAGTTACTTATAAAAATAGTAACTTAGCCGAAGTTGTAAAAGAGATTCAATTAGAGGATATAGTTCTAGAAACAGACTCACCATGGTTAACACCTGTACCTTTTAGAGGAAAAATTAACGACCCTTCAAAAATAGAGATTATAGCTAAAAAAGTATCTGAAATAAAAGAGCTCTCTTTGGATATAACTGCATTAAAAACTACAGAAAATGCAACTAAACTATTTGTGTTATGACAAATATCATAAAATCTAAAATTTTACTGATTTACACAGGTGGCACCATTGGGATGAAAGAAGATCCCGAAACAATGGCTCTCTCTCCATTTGAATTTAATCAAATACTCATAGAGGTTCCAGAACTTAAAAAAATTGTTCATACAATAGATACTCTCTCCTTTGAGCCTCCGATTGACTCATCTGATATCAATCTTGATTTCTGGGTAGATCTAGCTATTAAGATTAAAGAGGAATATCTAAACTATGATGGTTTTGTTATACTTCATGGAACAGACACAATGTCCTTTACCGCCTCTGCATTAAGCTTTATGATTAACAACTTAGAGAAGCCTATAATTCTAACAGGGAGCCAACTTCCGATTGGCAAATTAAGGACAGATGGTAAAGAGAACTTAATCTCCTCTATCGAAATTGCAGCTTCAAGGGACAGCATAGGCAGGCCTATCGTACCTGAAGTTTGCATTTATTTTGACAATAAACTATTTAGAGGTAATCGAACTACCAAATTTAGCGCAGAGAATTTTAAAGCTTTTTTCTCTCCAAACTACCCTGCTCTTGCTGAATCGGGTATTCATATAAAATTTAACAAAGCATATATAAATTATCCCAAAAACTGGGGGAACGAAATAGAGATAGAGACATCTCTTAATTCATCAATTGCAGTTATCAAACTATTTCCTGGAATAACTCCAGATTATATTAATGCTGTTTTAGAAACACCAAATATAAGAGCAGTAATAATCGAAACCTTTGGCTCTGGAAATGCACCAACAAGTAGTTGGTTTATATCTCTCATAGAAAAAGCTTGTAATAAAGGGATTTTGATTGTCAATATAACACAATGTTTAACAGGTAGTGTTGATATGGACGCATATTCAACTGGAATTTCATTAAAAAAAGCTGGGGTAATCGGAGGTTATGATTCTACTTTTGAAGCTGCTATATGCAAATTAATTTTTTTAATGGGCAAATACGATGATAACAAGCACATTAAAGACATAATGACCACAAACATAAAAGGAGAAATTACATTCAATTAGTTGTTTTTAAAAAATTCTTTATAAATTGCACAATAATTGATTTTAATTAAAAACAGATAACTATTTAAAATACATTGTTTAATACTTTAATCATTCCAAAATTTATGAAAAAAATTTTCATGTTTTTGGCAGTAATTGGTTTCATTACCATATCTGCACAGTATGCTACTGCTCAAACTCAGGACTCTACAGAACTTACAGTTCAACAAGAGACTCCTATTCATCAGCAGCTTAAATCAAAATTCATCGAAGGTGGTCCTAGCTTTATGGCGTCAGTATTGATGTGTCTTATCTTCGGTTTGGCTATCGCTATTGAAAGAATTATTTACTTAAACTTAGCATCTACTAACACAGAAAAGCTTTTGAAAAAAATAGAAGAGGCTTATGCTACAGGTGGAGCTGAAGCTGCAAAAGAAATTTGCAGAAACACTAGAGGACCTGTTGCTAGTATATTCTACCAAGGTATTTCACGTGCTGACGAAGGTATCGATGTAGTAGAAAAAGCTGTAGTTTCTTATGGTTCAGTTCAAATGAGCCAGTTAGAGAATGGTCTTTCTTGGATTCAGCTATTTATCTCTATTGCTCCAATGTTAGGTTTCATGGGTACAGTTATTGGTATGATTGGTGCATTTGATGCTATCCAAGCAGCTGGAGATATCTCTCCTAACGTTGTTGCTGGTGGTATTAAAGTTGCGTTGATTACCACTGTTACAGGTCTTATCGTTGCGATTATTCTTCAAATTTTCTACAACTATCTTGTTGCTAAGATCGACTCTATCGTTGTATCAATGGAAGATGCATCTATCTCGCTTATCGATATTCTTGTAAAAGCTAAAAAATAGTACACTATGCAAAAATTTATTAAATATATATCATACCTACTGTTAGGATTGGGATTGATTTTATCAATTGCTTTCTTTGCTAACAAAGATGGTATGCTGGATACATATCTTGGATACTCATACATCCTATTTGGGGTTGCTGGAGTATTGGCTATTGTGCTTCCTTTAATTAATGTTGCACAAAATCCTAAATCATTCAAAAAGATATTATTCAGTATTATTATCGCTGCAGTAGTTGTTGGTATCTCTTTTGCACTAGCAAAAGGAGATGCTCTTACAGTTGTGTTAGATAAAGAGCCATCGGAATTTACTTTAAAAGCTACCGATGCAGGTCTTATTCTAACCTATTTATTATTTGGAGCAGCAGTTGTTGCAATTGTTGCTGGCGGTATTGTTAACTTGGTTAGAAACCGATAATAAAAAAAATTAATATGGCGAGACCAGTACAAGAAATCAATGCAGGTTCGATGGCAGATATAGCCTTCTTGCTTCTAATCTTTTTCCTTATGGTAACAACCATGGATATTGAGGCAGGTTTGCAAAGACGTCTCCCTCCTATGCCGGACGAGAATCAAAAAGTTGACGATATTAAAATTAATCGTAGAAACATTTTGGTAGTTCGTATCAATGATGCGGATAGATTGTTCGCAGGTGGGCAACTTCTAGATGTAAGCCAGCTAAAAGATAAAGCTAAGGAGTTTCTAGCCAACCCTGCCAATGATGAAAACCTTCCAGAAAGAGAAGAGAAGGTTATCGAAGGTTTTGGGTCATTCGCTGTATCTAAGGGTGTAATATCTCTACAAAATACAAGAGGAACTAGTTATAAAACTTATATTGAAGTTCAAAATGAACTAGTAAAAGCAGTAAATGAGTTAAGAGATGAATTTTCTCTTACTAACTTTGGAAGAGTTTACTCGGCACTAGACGAGGATAAACAACGAATTGTTAGGGATGCTATTCCTCAAACTATATCTGAGGCAGAACCTAAAGATACAGGTAGAAATCGATAAAACAGGTAAATACAATGGCAAAATTTTCAAACAAAGGGAAAAAAGGTGTTCCAGCACTAAGTACTGCATCACTACCCGATATTGTCTTTATGATATTGTTTTTCTTCATGGTATCAACCAGTATGCGTCAAACAGACAGATTGGTTACTGTGAAGGTACCTGAAGCATCGGAGATAGCTAAGTTAGAGAGAAAAGATTTAGCAGCATATATATACGTGGGAACTCCTATTCCAAGTATGCAAGCACAATTTGGTACAGATGCACGTATTCAGCTAAATGACTCTTTCAAAACAGTGAATGATATCAGAGACTTTATCGCAGCAGAACGCGAAACAAAAAGTGAAGCTGACCGTCAATTTATGACAGTATCTATAAAAGCGGATGAAAATGTTAGAATGGGTATTATTACCGATATCAAACAAGAATTAAGAAGGACATCTGCTTTAAGAATAATGTATAACGCAAGAAAAGCCGAAAAAAACAACTAGAGGCTTATCAAAATTGATTATACTAGATTTTAAAAAGGGTGCCTTATTAAACAAAGGGCATCCTTTTTTGTATTATAATTAATAAATACTCTTATCATGTTTAAAAAAATTTTTTCAATAACCGTTCTAATATCAATTAGCTTTGGACTCCTCTTTGCGCAAGATGGCCAAAGAAGGGGCATGCAACAAATGAATAAACCCAAATTTGTCTTTTTATTTATTGGAGATGGAATGGGTCTTTCACAAATCTCAATGGCAGAGGCATATCTCTCTACTCTTAAAGGAGAAATATCTAATGAACCTCTATCTTTTACAAAATTCCCTGTAATGGGTATGTCCACTACATATTCTGCAAACTCTTATATAACATGTTCTTCTGCTGCAGGTACAGCACTATCTACAGGGTTTAAAACAAATAATGGTGTGCTTGGATTAGATCCTAATGGGAATAAACTTAGAAGCATATCATATGATATTCACAATGCTGGATTTGCAGTGGGAATAGCCTCTAATACAACAATAGATCACGCAACACCTGCTGCTTTTTATGCTAGTAGTAGCAGCAGAAATAACTATTACGAAATTGCAGTTCAAATCCCTGCTACTAACTTTGAATTCTTTGGTGGTGGTGGATTTCTTCAACCTAATGGTCCAGATAATGACCAAAAGAATATCTATTCTGTTTTAGAAGATGGAGGGTATAAGATTGCTAGAGGCATAAATGAATTTATGACAATAAAAGGGTCTGGTAAGGTCGCTTTTTTCCAAGAGAAAGGTAAAGAGGCGGATCTTCCTTATGCGATTGACAGATCTGAGAACGACCTAACATTAAAGCACGTTGTTGCAGCTGCAATTGAACACCTTTATGGCACAAAAGGATTTTTCTTAATGACAGAAGGAGGTAAAATTGATTGGGCTGGTCATAGCAATGATGGCAAAACAAATATTTTAGAGGTACTAGACTTTGCCGATGCCATATCTGTTGCATATGAATTTTACAAAAAATTCCCAACGGAAACACTAATAATTGTTACTGCAGACCATGAAACTGGTGGAATGTCTCTAGGTGATGAAAAGGGATACGTCCTAAATTTAGGAGCTCTAGAGCCTCAGAAAAAATCATTAGCTACAGACAAAGAGAGTGCAGAAAAAATTGAGGAGCTAAATGAAAAAGCTAAGATAGGCTGGACCACATCTGCACATACAGGTGTTGCTGTTCCTGTATATTCAATTGGAGCAGGCAGCAGAATGTTTTCAGGAAGAATGGACAATACCGATATTCCAAAGAAAATATTAGAAGTAATGGGAATAACTAAAAAATAATGAAAAAAATATTTCTATTAACATTACTAATAACTCTCTCAATAAAATCTTGGACTTATGACTATGGTCCAAAAAGAGAGTTCCGAGGAGCGTGGATTCACACTGTTGGCAATAGTAACTTTAGAAATATGACAAAAGACTCTATCCAAAGTCTCTTAATTGAGACTTTGGATATCTTTGAAAAGGCAAACATAAATGCTGTTATATTTCAAGTACGTCCACAAGCAGATGCATTTTACATCTCTGATATAGAGCCATGGAGCAGATTCCTTTCTGGAGAACAGGGAGTAGCCCCTAAAGAGATTTGGGACCCTCTAGATTTCATGATAAAGGAGGCTCATAAACGAGGAATGGAACTACATGCTTGGTGCAATCCATACAGAGTAACCTCAAATGATAGGGAACAACTACATCCTGGTCATCTCTACTTTAGAAAACCACATATTTTTAAGAGATATGGAAAACAACTCTATTTTGATCCCGGAGAACCAGAAGCTGTCGAACATACGATAAAAGTAATTAAAGATATTGTTGAGAGATACGATATTGATGCAATTCATTTTGATGACTATTTTTATCCATATCCTATAAAATTCGAAGAGTTTCACGACGATCACTCCTTTGTCAAATACTCTAAAGACCAAGGTTTTGAGTATTGGCAAAAAGCTGACTGGAGAAGAGAAAACGTTAATCGACTAATTCGTATGTTAAACGACACCATTAAATCTGTTAAACCATGGGTTAGATTTGGTATTAGTCCTTTTGGAATACATAGGAATATATCTGACACTCCAGATAGTAGTGGTAGCAGAACAAATGGATTGTCTAATTACGATCAGCTATTTGCAGATGTACCTCTTTGGGTAAGAGAGGGCTGGATAGACTATAATGTACCTCAGATTTACTGGAAAATTGGACATCCTGCTGCTGACTATTATGAATTAATCAACTGGTGGAATAATAATAACTATAAGCAGCACCTCTATATTGGACAAAACATATCCACTTTTAAAGAACCAGACTTAAACAATCCATCTCAATCGCAGTTTAGAGAAAAGATGAGACTAGTTAGAGAACTAGAAAATGTACATGGAAATGTTTGGTGGCCAGGTTGGAGCATACCTAACAATCCATTTAACTTTACTGACACCCTTACTAAACAATATCAGAGCTATCCTGCTCTAATTCCATCATATACTCATATTGACTCTATTGCCCCTAAACCTATAACCAACCTAAAGAGAAAGGCAAATCATATTACGTGGAGTCATAATGAGAAAAGTGATCCATTACAAAAAGCAAGATTTTACGCAGTATACAAATTCCCTTCAGATGTAAAAACAGATACAGATAAGAATCAATATCTTGTCAAAATTGTTAATGAACCTAAATTTGAAATCACTCCTTCTAAAGAGAAAAAAAAGAGGTTTAAATATGTTATTACAGCAATTGATCGATGTTGGAATGAAAGCCTACCATCTAAGGAGTTAATAGTCAGGCATTAAAAAGTTATTATTGTGGTTTAGCGGCATTTTAGTAAATTTGCCGCTAAATTTTTATTAATCTAAGCTAGTATGTAATGAAAAAAATTCTCTCTTTCTCCCTATTTCTTATTATAGGACTAATATTATCTCAACTTTTACCGCAAATAATTGGTGAAGAATATGAAAGTTTTAAGGCAATAACAAATACGCTACTCTATATATCACTTGCCTATATAATGATTAATGTGGGAAGAGAATTTGAATTAGATAAAACTAGATGGAAAAGCTATATAGATGACTATTTTATAGCCATGGCAACAGCTGCTTTACCCTGGATATTTGTTGCCTTTTATTATATTTTTATCCTTCTTCCCGTTGAATATAATACAAGCTGGGAGGCATGGAAAGAGAGCCTTCTTTTGAGTAGGTTTGCTGCACCCACATCTGCAGGAATTCTATTTACTATGCTTGCAGCAATAGGGCTAAGAACTAGTTGGGTATATAAAAAGATTCAAGTTCTAGCAATTTTCGACGATCTTGATACAATATTACTTATGATTCCTCTTCAAATAATGATGATTGGAATGAAATGGCAAATGGGAGCTGTGGTAATATTAGTATTCATTATGCTCTACTATGGTTGGAGAAAAATGGGAAAACTAAACATAAATCAGTCATGGAGCTCAATAATTATCTATTCAGTATTTATTGTAGCACTAACCTGGGCACTACATTTTGTAACTCTTCATTTTTTTGGAGAAGATGGAGGCATACATATAGAGGTACTTCTTCCTGCATTTGTTTTAGGAATGCTAATGAGACAAGTTCACATAGATAGTAAAATTGAGAGAAGAGTTTCGTCATTCATATCAATATTTTTTATGCTTTTGGTAGGTTTAAGTATGCCACAATTTTTGGGTAGTGGAGTTATGGAAGATTGTATAGATGTTGAGGGTTCTATTTTGGGATGCCAACCAATGATGCCTATGAGTAAAATCCTTTTACATGTAATCATTGTTTCGACATTATCAAATATTGGGAAACTGGTCCCTGTATTGTTCTATAGAGATAGAATGATAGAAGAGAGATTAGCTCTCTCTATTGGTATGTTTACAAGAGGAGAGGTTGGGGCTGGTATAATTTTTATAGCATTGGGTTACAATATTGGAGGGCCAGCGCTAATAATTTCTGTTCTTACAATTGTGCTAAATTTAATATTAACGGGTATATTTGTAGTTTGGGTGAGAAAGCTTGCAATAAAAGCGGCACTAAAAAACAGTAACTAATTTGTAATTTAAGATTTAAGATAATAAAATGGAAAGCTGTAGTAGAGTTAAAATCTCTAAAATAAAGGAGATGGAACCAGGTGAAAAAATCTTGGTAAAAGGATGGGTAAGAACAAAAAGAGGTAATAAAAATGTTACTTTCGTTGCTCTTAATGATGGTTCTTCTGTTAGTAATGTACAAATTGTTCTAGATGGTTCTAAATTTTCCGAAGAGTCTCTAAAAGGAGTTACAACTGGTGCATCAATTGGTGTGTTTGGAGTATTGGTTGAGTCTCCAGGTAAAGGACAAGCACTAGAAATATCTGCCGATAAATTGGAGCTATATGGAACAGCTGATCCCAATAGCTATCCCTTACAAAAAAAGGGACACACTATGGAGTTTCTAAGAGAAATAGGACATTTAAGACCTAGAACAAACACCTTTGGATGTATTTTTAGAATTAGGCATGCAATGGCTTATGCAATACACAAATTCTTTAATGACAAAGGATTCTACTACCTTCATACTCCAATAATTACAGCATCTGATGCCGAAGGAGCAGGTGCTATGTTTCAAGTAACAACGTTAGATCTATCAAATCCCCCTAGAAAAGAGTGTGGAGCAATAGATTACTCTAAAGACTTTTTTGGCAAATCGGCAAATCTAACGGTCAGTGGGCAGCTAGAAGGAGAGTTAGGAGCGCTAGCTCTTGGAGAGATATATACATTTGGGCCCACTTTTAGAGCAGAAAACTCTAATACTCCGCGACATCTATCTGAATTTTGGATGATTGAACCAGAAATGGCATTCTATGAGATAAAAGAGAATATGGACCTTGCAGAGGAGTTTATTAAATATTTGGTTAAATATGCACTAGATAACTGCATAGAAGACTTGAGGTTCTTAAACGATATGTTTGATAAGGAACTTATTCAAAGACTAGAAGATGTAGTTAATACTCAATTTGTAAGGCTATCATACACAGAGGGTATTGAGATTCTAATAAATTCTGGCCAAAAATTTGAATTCCCTGTATCATGGGGAACAGATTTACAAAGCGAGCATGAGAGATATTTAGTTGAGAAACACTTTAAAAAGCCTGTTATTTTAACAGATTATCCAAAAGAGATAAAAGCTTTTTATATGAAGCAAAACTCAGATGGAAAAACCGTTAGAGCAATGGATGTTCTTTTCCCAAAAATTGGAGAGATTATTGGGGGTTCACAAAGAGAGGAGTCACTAGAAAAACTTCAATCAAGAGTAGAGGAGCTTCATATGGATCCTAGCTCATTATGGTGGTATCTAGAGACCAGAAAATATGGCACAGTTCCTCATGCAGGGTTTGGTCTAGGGTTTGAAAGATTGCTTCTATTTGTTACTGGTATGACCAATATAAGGGATGTGATTCCTTTTCCTAGATCACCTAAAAATGCAGAATTTTAATATATGTTGATAATTGGAATTGCCGGAGGTACCGGATCTGGAAAGTCTACAGTTGTAAGACAAATTACTAAAATCTTGGGAGATAACGATGTTGTAGTTATCCCCCAGGACTCATATTATAAAGACAATAGTCATCTGCCTCTAGAGGAGAGACTAGAGTTAAATTTCGATCACCCACAATCTGTAGATTTTGAGTTATTAATTACTCAACTTAACGATCTTAAAAAAGGGGTCGCAGTAGACCAACCTATATACTCCTACTTAACATGCTCTAGATCTAAAGATGATAAGGTTAGGGTAAATCCTTCTAAAGTAATTATTGTGGAGGGAATACTTATTTTCACATGTGAAGAGCTTAGAAACTGTATGGATATAAAGGTTTTTGTAGATGCCGATGCCGATGATAGACTTGGAAGAGTTATCACTAGAGATAATATAGAGAGAGGAAGAAGCGTAGAAAAAATATTGGAGAGGTATGAGAAAACTGTTAAACCAATGCATTTGCAGTTTATTGAACCAAGTAAAAGGTATGCAGATATAATTATTCCACAAGGAGGTCACAATCAAGTAGCAATAGACATTTTGCTTGTAACAATAGAAAAAGCATTAAATATTAAATAATTGATGTTTAAAAGAGATAATAACGCTGGTCTATATCTAACAATCTCCTTTCACTTAGTTCTACTTATAATTCTTTTAATATATAGAATTAGTTATGAATTGAGAGAGGAGAGCTCTTTTATTCTTGACTTTACAAGAGAAGAACTTATAGAAAAAATTGCAAAAAAAGAGCAATTAAAAGAGGAGGTTAGTAAGGAGATTGACGATATTCTCTCTGGCAGAACTGCTATTAGAAATGTTGTTGTAGATAGATCTAATCAAAAAGGGTCACAACTACGTGACGATAGATATAAAAACCCTCAAGAGCTGTACGACCAAGCTCAACGTGTACAAGAGAGACTAGATGCAGCAAAAAGAGAGGCAGACAAGTTTAAAGGCACAGATAATATACCAAATACTAGAGAAATTCCACAAACAACAGAGCAAAGTTATAAAGGGCCATCTGTAATATCATATTATCTAGAGAATAGAAAAGCTATGAGTTTACCTATTCCAGTATACAAATGCATTGGTGGAGGTGACGTAAAAGTAATTATTGTAGTAAATAGGAATGGTTATGTGGTTTCGGCCACTGTTGCTAAAGATGAGTCTGCCGATGATAATTGCCTTACAGAATATGCAATAAAGGCTGCAAAATCTTCTCGATTTACAGCCTCTTCTGACGCCCCTACTAGACAAAGTGGAGAAATAGTCTATCGTTTTATTGCTCAATAGCTATCTTAATAGTATTATCCATCTTATGAATTATTGGATAAAATGCTTTATCATCTAAAGGAGAGTATCTAGCAGTATATGCATATACATGATTTAATATCAGATCTCGGCTCTCATTCCACTCAACATTTGTAAATCTAACTCCATTAGAGATTGCGTAGTTTTTAAACTCTCTCTCTATATTTATATCCTCAAAAAACTTGTATAAATTATCTAATTTATCTACCTGATTGAGCTTTGACCGGTACTTATCTGCAATATGAAGTCCAAATTTAAATGTGAGACCTAAATTAGTAACTTTAAAAAATAGGGAGCCTACAGCAGTTGTATCAATTGGAATAAAAATATCTGGCATTATCCCACCACCTCCATAAACAATTTTACCTTTAGGAGTTGTGTACATTAGAGAATCATTAAACTTAATACTATCAGCATAAAACATCTCTCCGTGTTTAAATCTTTCAAATATATCGTCCCTGTATGAATCATCTCCAGTATATGGCTTTTGAATTGATCTCCCTGTTGGAGTATAAAAACGGGCAACAGTCAAACGTATTCCAGAATTATCGGAGAAATATATTGGTTCTTGAACAAGTCCTTTCCCAAAAGAGCGTCTTCCTAAAATCATTCCCCTGTCATTATCTTGAATTGCACCAGCAAAAATTTCACTAGAGGAAGCAGATCCCTCATCTATAAGCACTTTAATTGACAAGTCTTTACATTTTCCGCTATTATCTGCATGAAAATTTTGCCTTGCTCTTCTTCTTCCTTCCATATAAACAATTAAATCTCCCTTATTCAAAAATTCATTAGAAAGGAGCAATGCTTGATCTAAATATCCACCAGAATTTCCTCTGAGATCAAACAGAAGTGATCTCATTCCGCTCTCTCTTAAATGAGATACAGCATCCATAAATTCAGAATGACTAGTTCTGGAAAATCTTGATAATTTAATATAACCCAAAGTATCATTTAACATATAGGCCACATCAACACTTTTAACAGGAATTTTTCCCCTTTTTATCTCAAAAGTTAAAAGATTATCTATGCCCACTCGTTTTATATCTAAGTTAACAAACGTACCAGACTTTCCTCTTAATTTACTAACAAGTGAGTCTTGATTAACATTAACCCCAGCGACATCAACTCCATCAACTTTCACAATTCTATCTCCGGACATAATGCCTGTTCTCTCAGAAGGGCCTCCTGGAACAACATTAATAACAATTGCGGTATCATTAGGAACATTAAAATGAATACCAATACCATCAAAATTACCAACTAACTGCTCTTCTGAAGATTGTAAATCCTTAGGCCCCAAATATACAGAATGAGGGTCTAGTTTCTGTAATATTAGAGGTATTGACTCCTCAGTTATGGCTTCACTATCCACATTGTCCACATAATGCATATCAATTTGAGACAAAATTAACATTAGCTTGTCCCAGCTATTTGCAGAGACTTTAAGTTCACGCTTAGTCGAATATTCACTATAAACCTTAAAACTAAGAGCCCCTAATAGAAAAACTATTATAACCCATGTAAATGGAACTTTACCTCTATTGATCATCATTTTTTCTCTCTGTTAGATTTACTATTTCAATACCTGCTCTGACTAAAAGATCCAAACCATCTGTTACAGTGTAGCTATCTTTATACACCAATCTGACAATTCCTGCTTGAATTATCAACTTTGCACACTCTACACATGGAGCTGTAGTTACATACATAGTAGCTCCTTTACTACTATTACCAGACTTTGCAATCTTGGTAATAGCATTTGCTTCTGCATGGAGCACATAGGCCTTTGTTTTGCCATTTTCATCTTCGCACACATTCTCAAACCCAGCTGGAGTACCATTATATCCATCGGATATAATCATTCTCTCTTTAACAATTAGAGCCCCAACTCTTCTGCGCTTACAATAAGAGTTTTTTGCCCAAACCTGAGCCATTTCTAAATAACTCCTATCAAACTGCTCTTGTTTATTTTTTATCTCTAGTTTATTCATAAAAATTAGGTATTCTTTATTTTTACTCAGATCTCTGATATAAATATCTTTTAATACTCCTTTTAGGTGTCTTTTCAAACTCTTCTGGAATAATTTCAAACGACTGAATTTTAGAGTAGTTTGGCAATTCATTATTAACCACATCTACAATCTCAATCATTTTTGTATTAGTAGCATCGGCAGTTAAACCATCCTTTTCAATAAGTTCTAGATCTGGGTAGATTAATACAGCCAACCCATTACCCTTTTCTACAACCAATGACTCCGAAACATAAGGCATATTGTTAAAAATTGACTCAATCTCCTCTGGATAGATATTTTGCCCTGATGGTCCTAGAATCATGCTCTTAGATCTACCTTTTATATATAAATAACCATCTTTGTCAATAATACCCATATCTCCCGTCTTTAGCCAACCATCAGAAGTCAATACTTGCTCTGTTGCCTCTGGATTTTTATAATAACCAAGCATAACATTGGCTCCTTTACACAAAATCTCACCAGCTTCATTTTCTGGATCTTGAGAGTCAATCATCAACTCCATTCTAGGAGCAACCTTACCACAAGAGAATAATCTAGTATTATTCCAAGGGGCATAGGTAATTATGGGTGCACACTCTGTCATTCCATAACCAACAGTAAAAGGGAACCCAATTTTTCTAAAAAAGCTCTCAGCCTCTCTATTAAAAGCCGCACCTCCAATAATTACCTCATAAAACTTACCTCCAAATGTATTTATAAGCTCTTTTTGAATCCTTTTTTGAATCCTTTGATCTATCACTGGCAATTTTAAGAGAACTCTTATAGATTTCTTATTTATAATAGGTTGTAGTCTCTTTTTATAGATTTTTTCTATAATTAGCGGAACAGAAATTACAATATCTGGTTTTATTTCGGCAAAGGCATCTAGAATAATTTTAGGACTTGGTATTCTAGTTAAAAAATGAACATGAGCACCAACTGTCATTTCAAAAAGAAACTCAAACATCATTCCATACATATGAGCAGTTGGCAGCATAGCTACAACATTAGAGCTATTATTTATATGTGGCTGAACCTCTTTTGCAAATAATATATTCGACAACAAAGCTCTATATGGGATCATTACTCCCTTAGAGAACCCTGTTGTTCCAGAGGTATAATTAATCATCGACAACTCTTCGGAATCATCTATATGATAATTAATATGTTCCGATCTAAAGTTTTTAGGATATTTCTTACCAAATAACTCATTTAAATGCTCTCTCGTGCTTTTTACTATCGGATCTTTAGCGTATAGAATAGCAAAATCGTGTATCTGTATAACAGCCTCTAAGTTGGGCATTTCTGTCTCACTTAATTGCTCCCAAATAACATCTCCAACAAATAGAATACGTGAATCTGAATGATTAACAATATGGTGAATATTACCAGGTTTAAATTCATGTAGAATAGGTACTGCAACAGCTCCATAAGTTAAAGCCGATAGAAAAATCACCCCCCAATTAGCTTGATTTTTTGAACATATAGAGATCTTATCACCTTTCTTAACACCACAAATCTCAAATACAATATGGAGTTTTTCAATCCTTCTTGCAACATCTCTGTAATAGAGAGTTATTCCTTTATAATCAGATAAAGCAGCTCTATCCCAGTTATCTTTAAAGCTTTGTTCTAGCAGTTTATTTAATGATTGTTCCATTATCAAATTACGCAAATGTTTGTAAATTACATAAATTGGAGTACATTCCTCCTCTGTCAATTAACTCTTGATGATCCCCTCTTTCAACAACCTCACCATCTTTTAAAACTATTATCTCATCTGCATGTCTAATAGTAGATAATCTATGAGCAATAACTATGGATGTTCTATTTTTCATCAATTTAGTTAAAGCATCTTGAACTAATTTTTCGCTCTCTGTATCTAAGGCAGAGGTTGCTTCATCTAAAATTAAAATTGGTGGATTTTTTAACACAGCCCTTGCTATAGCTAACCTTTGACGTTGGCCTCCCGAAAGAGTCGCCCCTCTATCTCCAATATTTGTATCATATCCATTTGGCAAATGTTCAATAAATTCATGAGCATTGGCTATTTTAGCAGCATTAACAACATCATCATATGTTACCCCTTGAAGTCCAAAAGTAATATTATTATAAACAGAGTCATTAAAAAGAATTGCCTCTTGAGTAACAATACCCATTAATGAAATAATATCTTTTGGCTCATACTCTCTAACGTCTACTCCATCAATTTTTAATGAACCCGAAGTAACATCGTAAAATCTAGGAATAAGATCTGCCATGGTGGATTTTCCAGCACCAGAAGGCCCAACCAAAGCTATCGTTTTCCCTTTAGGAATTTCTATATTAATATTTCTTAAAACAGGCTCTTTAACATACGAAAAAGAGACATTATCAAAGAAAATAGATTGAGTAAATTTCTCAATTTTCTTAGGACTATCTGCTTTCTTAATCTGAGGTTCTACATCCAAAATAGCAAAAAGTCTCTCACCAGAAGCTAGCCCTCTTTGGAGGTTTGCATATGCATTAGAAATAGATTTAGCAGGTTCTAAAACTCTCCAATAAAATCCAATATATACAACAAAAGATGACCACTCCATGCCTAGATTACCATTCATCTGCAAATAACCACCATAAAATAGAACAGATGCAGCAACAGTTATTCCCAAAAACTCGGATAGTGGAGAAGCTAACTCTTGCTTATTATACATCTTTTTACTAATTCGTCTATGACTTTCGTTACTGCTGTCAAAATTGTTATTTACATAATCTTGAGCATTGAAAGCCTTTATTATTCTAGCACCAGAGATTGCCTCTTCAAAATGACTAACAATTCTACCCATCATACTTTGAGTATCTTTTGCCCCTTTCTTTAATTTTCTACTTAATCTTCCAATAACAATTGCCGATATTGGTAGAGTTAATAGAGTTACTGCAGTCAACTGTGGAGACATATAAAAAAGCATAGACAAAAACCCAATAATTAGCAAAGGGTCTCTAAATAAAATATGAAAGCTATTAGCAACCCCATTTTGAACTTCTGTAACATCATTAGAAATACTTGAAAGAATATCACCCTTTCTGTGTTGACTAAAATAACCTATATGCATCTTAGTAATCTTATGAAATAAAGCAGTTCTGATATTTTTCATAATATGCGTTCTCATACTAACAAGAACTCTTTGTGAAAGATATCTCATTAGATTTGACAACAAGGATGTAGTAATAAGAACTATACAAACATATACAAGACCTGTTAATGCTCCTGATTTTTTTATGTAACCTACCAGATAGTGATTAAAAAGTGCCTGAAAATAATCTATTGACAGAGCAAATGGAGGAAGAGTAACGTTTAAGTCGATTGAGTCTGCTTCAAATAGAACTTTTAGAAGCGGAGCTATTAACGCATAGTTTGCTATTCCAAAAATTACAGAAAAAATTGAAATAACTAAATATCTTGGCCAGAACCTAGAATATGGCTTTGCAAAAGCCAGTAACCTCATAAATGTATTCATATCTTATTTTGTCTCTTCGTAATCTACATATTCACCAACTCCCTTATCTACAATCTTTTCCTCTTTTGGCCCATTTTTTATATACACCTCACCCTCTCTATAGTTATCTGAATTGTTTTGAGTATTGCTATTATTGTAATTGGTATAAAAATTAGTACTACCAAAACCATTACCATAGTTTTTAATCTTTTTTTGTATCCACCATTTAAGAAGATACGGCGCAAATCTAACTAATAACCAAATAATTAGAAAAAAAATCAATATAAACGTAATAAAACCTTCCATTACTTAATCTTTACTTTTTTATACTTTCCTGTCTCTAAATCTAACAGAACTCCAAAGTTTGCAATAGTTTTGGCAAAAATCACACCATTCTCATGTAAAATAATCTCTGTATCTGGCCGCAATCTGTATTTCCCTTTTAGATCACCTACCTCTTTTCCTTCAATATTAAAAATTGAAGTTCTTAACATTGTTCTTAAAACAAAGTAATTCTTACCATTAACAATTATGATCTCAGGAAAATCTTTTATTGTCTCATCCAAAGAGATATCTCTCCAATCCTCCTTATGAGTCATATTTAAACTATATAGTCTCAAAAAATTACCTTTATGTAGCAACATGACATTTTGACTGTCTTCTATTTCAAAAATTTTTGGTCCTAGAATTATAGAATCCCTCAATGTTTTAGGAAATCCATAGACATATCTCCCAGTTCTATCTAGAAGATAAATCTCATCGGAAGAGGCAAACATCATTTGTAGTTTCCCATTATTAAAATAATCTACTTGTTCAACATAGCCTTTTAATTGCTCCTTAAAAGGGATACCCCACAATCCTTTTCTATTTTTGTCAGATAGACGCAACCAATTATTTGGCAACTGTTCTAAAAACTCTTTATCTCCATTATTAAAATTAATCAGCTCAAAAGGTCCTTTGGGAACAACAATCACAGTATCATTTTCCCACCCTATTGGCTTAATTGTATCTGTTATTTTTGCAACAGGGAGCCTACTAAGACTATCAGCATACAAATGAAACCGCAAATAGGGCCCCTCTTTTGATTGAAAAATCTGGAAAGAGGTAAGCAGAATATTTTTACTTTTGATATAACTATCTAACTCATTTCTAACGTCTCTTCTAAAATATCTTGTTATTGAGTCTGCAATAAAAGAGCCATTTACAAAACTACTTAGATATGAATCAGATGTTTGTGAATATCTACTCATCTTTGTTTGTGATAGATAATCCGATAATGTAAACCTATTAAATGATCCATTTATGTACTCATTGAGCAGCAATGAATCAGAAATTAATATATAGTCTTTATCTTGAACAAAAAAGCTATTAGTTCTATCTCTTTTAAAAAGATCTCCAAAATATAGTCTGAATATATCTGAATGCTCAAATTTTTGAATGCTTAAATCGCTATCACTACTAAAGATATCTTTTAAAAATCCAAACTTACTCTTCTCTAAAGATAAAATAGTAAATGGAACTAATTGAGATCCATATGGTATTAGTGCTTGAGATATCGAAGAGAGACTAAGACTACCCAACCATTTAGTAGAATTCAAATCTGGATTAGTACCCTTTCCCGAAAACTCTCTGTATCTTATTGATTTTGATATTATTTTATTTATATCGGCAACTGTAAATGATGTTACAGAAAATGTATTGTATGGTAGCAATTCATAAATACTACTTTTTTGAGGTTTGTTATCCTCAAAGATCTGAGAGTAATACAAAGATCCCAAAATATTATGTGGACGCCCTATAAACTTAATGTTATCTGAGTTACACTCCAAATAATAAGAGCTCCAAGAACAAAATTTCAAAAAGAAATCTGCATATCTTAACGAACTTCTATCCCCTATTCCCGAAAATATCTTACCTATTTGAGAGTGATTAATAAAAACCCTTACTCGGGACTCATTACTCTCAACAAGAATGCTATCAAAAATACTATTATCTAATATTGAAGAGTTTGACAATAGATGCCTTACCGATGACTCTATTAAAATAGCAGATGAAGATACTATAACATAATCATTCCAAAAAAGGAGCTCTCCTCCTGGAATTTTATATATATCTATATTATTAAATTTTCTATGAGTTTTTGTAACATTAATACTCTCTTTCAAATGATTGATATGTTTGAGATCATTAATTATAGGACAATGGATAATAAAAAGAGGAGAAATCTCATTATTTGCAGAGTAATGAAAAGATAAAACAGATTTAAAATTGGCATTATTATAATTGCTTCCGCTTTTAAAAAAACTATAAAGTCTATTTAGAAATGTTTTAAATTCTCTATTAGAACTTAATAGATTATCTGACAATGGATTACTAGCAATCAGCGCGCTATTTATTGAAGCTAAATCACTAAATAAAAAAATAGCGGACACATCAACAGGAACAGCCCTAAACACCTCTTTATCTACATACGAATATGATATTGAGTCCTCATTATTACACCCTCTAATAGACAGAAATGCGGCAATTGCTAAAACAACAGCCGCCGCTAAAAACAAAAGTTTTGTATATCTATTTTTATCAATAAAACGCATCGTATATTATGGCACAAAGCTATAAAAAAAGAGGTGCCCAAAAAAATCAATTACCAAGCTCCGATAAAAATTTTATTCTTACAAGCCTAATCTCCTCCTCAGAATATCCTCTACCCAATTCTGCAACTGCCTCTTTTAGCGAATCTGTAGACGCCTCTGTCTTAAAATATTCATATATATCGTCTACTTTATCGTCATCTACAGTCTGTCTAATATAATAATCGATATTTAGTTTGGTTCCAGAACTAACAATTGCTTCTATCTCTGTTAAAAGATCCTCCATATCCATTCCCTTGGAATCGGCAATATCTTCAAAAGGTAATTTTCTATCTATACTTGTTATAATAAATACTTTGTTTAATGACTTATTTACAACAGATTTAATAATCATTTCAGAAGGCCGCTCAATATCATTCTCTTTTACATATCTATCGATTAATGATATAAACTCCTTCCCATATCGCTTTGCCTTACCCTCTCCCACCCCTTGACAATTCTTTAATTCATCAATAGAGATTGGATAATGTATTGACATATCTTCTAATGAAGTATCATTAAATATAACAAATGGTGGTAAAGATATCTTTTTAGAAATAGATGATCTTAAATCCTTTAACATTGCTAACAATGTAGTATCTCCTCCTCCTCCAATATTAGATTTGTTTCCAATTGTAATAATCTCATCACCATCAGAATCTTGATACTCTCTATCCTCCACTAGCATAATTGTGCGAGGAGACTTCAAGAACTCTAAACCATCATCGGTAATATATAGTAACCCATATTTTTCAATATCTTTATTTAACAATCTATTAATCAAGCACTGCCTTATAACGGCTAACCAAAACTTTACTCCTCTAGAAATTCCAACTCCAAATAGTTCATGATTATGATGATTGTAAGATTTAATTAAAGAGTTATTAACCCCAGCCAATATATTTGCTATATGATCTGCCTTAAATTGCTCTTTTATACCAGAAACAAGCTGTAAAACAACCTTTACCTCCTCTTTTCCATCAAATTGAGCTTTAGGGTTTAAACAGTTATCACAATTCCCACATCCCTCCGGTTGAGTATATCTCTCACCAAAGTAGTTTAGAAGAACAACTCTACGACACAGATTTGTTTCTGCATAGGCCACCGTCTCTAAAAGAAGCTGCTTACCAACCTCCTGCTCGGCAATCGGTTTATTCTGCATAAACTTTTCTAATTTCTGAATATCTTTATAAGAATAGAAAGCAATACACTGTCCCTCTCCGCCATCTCTACCAGACCTTCCTGTCTCTTGATAATACCCCTCGAGACTTTTTGGCATATCGTAATGAATTACATATCTAACATCTGGTTTATCAATACCCATCCCAAAAGCGATTGTTGCTACAACCACCTCCACATCTTCCATTAAAAATTTATCTTGATTGTCTGCCCTTGTTGATGCATCTAAACCTGCATGATAAGGAAGAGCCTTTATTCCATTTACATTAAGCAACTCTGCAACCTCTTCAACCTTTTTTCTACTTAGGCAATATATTATACCAGACTTACCTGAATTGCTCTTAATAAATTTAATAATCTCTTTATCTATATTTACCTTAGGCCTAATTTCATAATATAAATTAGCTCTATTAAAAGAAGATTTAAAAACTCTTGCATGGGACATGCCAAGATTTTTTTGAATATCGCTCTGCACCTTTGGTGTGGCAGTAGCAGTCAAAGCAATTATTGGAGCCTTCCCAATCTCTTTAGCTATAGAGTAAATTTTCCTATATTCTGGTCTAAAATCATGCCCCCATTCAGATATACAGTGAGCCTCGTCAACAGCAAAAAAAGATATTTTGATTTGCTGTAAAAATTGAATATTCTCCTCTTTTGTTAATGACTCTGGTGCTACATATAGCATTTTTGTTGCTCCAGAAATCAAATCCTCTCTAACTTTCTGAATTTGAGCTTTTGTTAATGAAGAGTTTAAAAAGTGAGCTATACCTTCTTTCTCTACAACAAACCCTCTAATTGCATCTACTTGATTCTTCATCAACGCTATCAGAGGTGAAATAATTATGGCCGTCCCGTCCATAATTAAAGCTGGAAGTTGATAACATAACGACTTCCCACCACCTGTTGGCATCAAAACAAACGAATCCTCACCATTAATAAGATTTCTAATAATCTCCTCCTGCTCTCCTTTGAAAGAATCAAATCCGAAATATCGTTTAAGCTCACGGTGCAGTAACTCCGAACTAACTAGCATATTTAATGAACAATAATCTTAATAAATATATAAAAAAAGCTACCTTTGTGCCTCTAAGTTATCTAATTGTTTTCTCATTACAAAATTTTTATGACTAATTTGACCACAGATATTATTGAAACTGCTAAAGAGGTAATTGAAAAAGAGGCTCGTGCAGTTCAAGCTTTAACAAACTATATCGATAAAGAATTTGAGACAATTGTAAATCTTATCTATAATTCAAAAGGAAGAGTTATACTAACAGGCATAGGAAAAAGCGCTATTATTGCATCAAAGATTGTTGCAACTCTTAACTCTACAGGTACAGCTGCTCTATTTATGCATGCTGCTGATGCTATTCATGGAGATTTAGGTATGATTCAACCAGAGGATGTGGTAATATGTATCTCAAAAAGTGGAAATACTCCAGAGATTAAAATTTTGGTTCCTCTTATTAAACGCAGAGGCAATACACTTATCGCAATGGTTTCTAATATAGAGTCATACCTAGCTAAAGGTGCAGACTACATTTTAAAAACAACAATAGAAAACGAGGCTTGTCCTAACAATTTAGCTCCAACATCAAGCACTACAACTCAACTAGTGCTAGGAGATGCACTTGCAGTAACACTATTAAAACTAAAAGGTTTTTCTAAAGAAGATTTTGCAAAATTACACCCTGGCGGCTCTTTAGGTAAGAGACTGTATACTAGAGTTATCGATATTATTGACAAAGATTCTATACCATATGTAAGTCCAGAAGAGACTATTCAAAACACAATAATAAATATTTCTGCCAACAGATTAGGTGCCACAGTAGTTGTTGATAATAATATGAGTTGTGTAATGGGTATAATTACAGACGGAGATGTTAGAAGGATGCTAGAAAAAGGCATTCCTATAGAATCCTTAAAAGCTTCTGATATAATGTCTTACAACCCAAAAACCATCGAAAGCAGCGAACTCGCAATTAAAGCCTTTAATTTGATGGAAAAAAACAAAATCACATCTGTAATTGTTACGGATAATAGTAGATATATTGGCTTAATTCATATTCATGATATAATAAGGGAGGGAATAGTATGACAAATTTTAACCCAAATGACCCCGGAATGGCAAATGGCAATTTCTTTGCTCTTCCATACAATGTAGATGATTCACAGATTATCTTACTACCTGTACCATGGGATGCAACAACATCTTACAAGCCAGGAACACACATGGGACCAAACGCTATTATTGATGCATCTGCACAAGTAGACCTCTACGACGAATCTGTTCCAAATGCTTGGGAAATTAAAATTGGAACTCTTGAGCAAGAACAATCAATTTTAGCCAATAATAGTATTGCTAGAGAACATGCTGTTAAAGTAATAGATGCCCTAGAAAACGGATTAGAGTTATCAACCGTTAAAGATAGTCTTGACATTGTTAATAATCTTTCAGAAGAGCTGAATATATTTGTATATGATACCTGTAAAAAATATATTGCAGAGGGAAAAATTGTTGGCGTTGTTGGAGGTGATCACTCTGTACCTTTTGGCAACATCAAAGCCATATCAGAAAAATATGAAGATTTTGGTATTCTCCACATAGATGCCCATGCCGATCTTAGAGTGGCTTACGAAGGTTTCACATATTCTCATGCTTCCATTTTATACAATTGCTTATCTCAAATACCTCAATTATCTCAATTAACTCAAGTATCAATTAGAGATTTTTGCGAACAAGAGGCAGATATAATTAATTCTGATCCAAGAATCAGATCTTTTACAGATATAGAGATTAAGCGAAACCTCTTTGAAGGAAAAACTTGGAAAAGTATCTGTGAATCTATATTAACCACTCTTCCTCAAAACATATACATATCTATCGACATAGATGGATTATCTCCTGAGTTGTGTCCAAACACAGGGACTCCTGTACCTGGCGGTCTTTCTTTTAGAGAATTTGATTATCTTATGCATATGATAGCAAATTCTAAAAAGAGAATTGTTGGATTTGATTTATGTGAAGTTTCGCCGAGTCCAGACAGTGAATGGGATGCAAACGTAGGCGCAAGAGTACTTTATAAAACTTGTATTTATACACACTTAAACAACAATAAGGTCCAAGATAAATAAAAAATAATGGCATTTGGTTATAGACACCGACTAGGGATAAGAAAAGAGGTTGGAAATCTCTTTTCTGTCTTAACTCATAGCAACAGTATTGGAGGAATAATATTAATTTTCTGCACAATAGGAGCTTTAGTAACTGCAAATCTATTTTCCGATTCCTTAATTTCTCAGATTTGGAGTACTCAGATTGCCTTAACAATTGGAACATTTGTACTAGATATGGACATACAAACATTTATTAACGATGTTTTAATGGCCATATTCTTCTTTGTTGTAGGTTTGGAAATAAAAAGAGAGATGTTAGTTGGTGAACTAACATCTTTTAAACAAGCTGCTCTTCCGATTTTTGCCGCTGTTGGTGGGATGATTGTTCCTGCTATATTTTTCTACATAATAAATTATGGAACACAAAATCAGCATGGCTGGGGTATTCCAATGGCTACCGATATTGCCTTTACATTAGGGGCGATATCTCTCCTTGGGAAAAGAGTGCCAATATCAATTAAAATTTTTTTAACTGCATTAGCTATAGTTGACGATATTGGTTCAATTATAGTTCTTGCAATATTTTACCCAAGTCACCCTCTAGAGATATCATATCTATACTATGCAATAGTAGTTATTGCTATTTTAATAATACTAAATAGGCTTAATGTCAATCGATCTTCACTGTTTATTATTCCTGGAATTATTTTATGGTACTTTATATATGAATCTGGAATTCATGCTACTATTGCTGGAGTTATACTTGCAATGACTATACCTGCAAAAACTCAAATCAACGAAGTGCGTTTTTTTACAAGAAGTACCTACTATCTCTCTAAATTCAAAAAGCTAAGTAACGATCAGGTAAATATACTTGCCAACACGCAACAATTAGAAATTATACATAACCTCCACTCATATATACGTAAAATAAATCCACCAATTAATAGATTTGAACATAGAATACATCCTTGGATTACGTTTTCAATAATGCCTCTTTTTGCTTTTGCTAATGCCAGAGTAGATCTATCTGGGTTCTCTCTAGATACACTTTTTGGAAATGTTTCAGTCGGAATCTTTGTTGGATTATTTTTAGGTAAACCAATAGGAATATTCACAGCATCTATGATTGCATGTAGGCTTGGTATTGCAAAACTACCTCATGACACATCAAAATCTCAATTATTATCTGCAGGGATACTTGCTGGGATAGGATTTACTATGTCGATTTTCATAGATGGCCTTGCTTTTAAAGATCCACTAATAGTAAACGAGGGCAAAGCTGCGATTTTAATTGCATCCACTGTTGCCGCTACAATAGGGCTTATAGCACTCCACTATACAACAGAAAAAAATTAGTTTTATAAATTAAACCCTTTTTATACAATAAACTAAAAGGGAGCAATAATTCTCCCTTTTTTTTACTACTTTTGGCATAAATTTCACAAATAAGATCAACACATAATATAATAAATTAATATGAAAAAAACGTTAAAAACATTAGCACTTCTATCTGCGATTACTGTAACTTTAGTATCGTGTAACGGTTCAAAACAAACCTCTAGCATTCCAGGAATTTCAAAAGGTATGGTAGATTCTGCTAGCTATGCAGCAGGTATAACTATGGGAAATATGATTGTATCTGCTAATCTTTCTGACATGAACATGAAAGAGTTTCAAAAAGGTCTTTCTGATGTGATAAATGAAAAAGACCTTAAGATTGACATGGCTATGGCTAATCAAATACTATCTCAATATATGGGAGCAAAAGAGAATGCTGTAGCTTTAGAAAACATGGAAAAAGGTAAAGCATTTTTAGCATCTAACAAAGAAAACGAAGGTGTTATTGAAACTGAAAGCGGGTTACAATACATCGTAGTTGAAGAGGGTAACGGAGTATTCCCTACTGCAGATGATACTATTGAGGTACATTATAAAGGAACACTAATTGATGGCTCTCAGTTTGATTCATCATACGACAGAGGAGAGCCAATTTCATTGAGATTAGGAGACTTTATCCCTGGTTGGGTAGAAGGAATGCAGAAAATCAGCGAAGGAGGAAAAATCAAATTGTTTATTCCTTCAGAATTGGCTTATGGCACTCAAAGTGCAGGAAGTATCAAGGGTGGTTCTGTTCTTATTTTTGAAGTAGAACTTATCAAAGTTACACCACAAGAGAACTAAATCTATTGAGTTATGTCGTTGGAAATTTCAGGAAAGCTTTTGCAGATAATGCAAATCCAAAAAGGAACAAGTAGCAGAGGAGAGTGGCAAAAACAAGAGTTTATTGTTGAGACTCAAGATGGTCAATACAGCAAAAAAATATGTTTTAATGTGTGGGGAGAAGATAAAATTGCAGAACTATCTAAAATCAACATCGGTTCTGAAATTAAGGTCATGTTCAATCTTGAATCCAGAGAATACAATTCCAGGTGGTATACAGATGTTAGAGCATGGAGGGTTGAAAAAGTTGGATCTTCTAATGAAGAGATTGATTCAAATCCATTTGGAGACTCATATTCTAATTTCACTACTCCAACAACATCAGAAGATATGTCAGACGATCTTCCATTCTAAGCTAATAGCTTAATAATAAATAATAAGAGGGTGTCAAATTTAATTTTGACACCCTCTTACATTATAATTAAACTATAATTAAACCAAAGAATTGAAAAGAGGTCTGTTTTTAAACCAAGTCACCTGCCTCTTTGCATATCTTCTTGTATTTATCTTAATCCTATCAATAGCTTCATCTAGAGATATTTCTCCATTAAAATGTTCAAATAATTCTCTATAACCTACGCTCTTTAAGGAAGGGAGATCTCTATACTCTCTTAAACCATATACCTCCTCTACCAACCCCATCTCTACCATTTTATCAACGCGTTCATTAATCCTATTATAAAGCAACTCTCTTTGAGGGTTCAAAAAAATAGGTTCAATTACAAAGTCTCTTACTTTTGCAGTGTTATTTTTGAAAGATGAAAATTTTTTACCAGTTGCTATTGTTACCTCCAATGCTCTCATTACTCTTTGTGGATTAGAGAGATCTATCTGCATATAACTCTCATAGTCTAAAATTTTTAACTCCTTACGCAGAGATTCTACTCCCTCAAATTTAAGTCTTTGAGTAAGTTTTTCTCTTATAATACCACAACTGTCTGGGAAATCATCCAATCCTGTACATACTGCTTCTACATATAGTCCAGATCCACCAACCATTACCAGATTATCATACTTTTTAAATAAATTCTCAATTAAAGCAAGTGCCTCTACTTCGTACTTACCAGCCGTATAAAAATCTTTAATAGAATGAGAGAAAATGAAATAATGCTGAACCATAGCTAATTGCTCCTCAGACGGAGGCGCTGTACCTATCTTCAACTCTCTATATATTTGTCTAGAGTCACAGGAAATTATTGGGGAATTTAACTTTTGCGCTAGAGATATACTGTAGTCCGTTTTTCCGGATGCAGTTGGACCTACAATTACAAACAGTTTTTTATAACTCTTTTGTGACATCTCCTTCAATAGATAATGGATCTGTGTCTCCAAATTCAATCATATTCTCAAAATCGTCATAATTATCAGAAAACTGATCTGGGTTCTTACCCCTTTCTGCAACTAATCTTGGATACACTCGCCTGGTATTATGCAGCTCCTCATCTTGAGACACAAGTGTTAAAATGATAAATCTGTCTTTGAACATGTCATATACATACTCAAGAATTAAGTAACCTTTGGATACTAAATCTTTTAATTTAATGCTATCCATCGTACCGTCTCCAAGATCAAAGAGACCATATTCACCTTTTACTTTACCTTTTGAATCAATTGCTCTAAAAAGAGACATCTGATCTGGAGAGAATCCCAAATCATTTATAAGATATTGATTTAAAGAGAAAAGATTAGTACTATCCTTAATCTCATACTCCCTCATAAATATCTTATTATTAGCAATTGAAGCTTTATATCTATATATCATCACAATAAATTAAGAGAGTGTAAAGTTATAAACTTTTAAGCAAAAAATCTAATGTATTTACATTGTCAGCATAATCAATTAATTTTGGTTTTTGTGAGTCTCCTAAATTAACAAACAAGTCATTATACCTATAATTAACAACAGCCTGAATTGAGGTTATATTATTATTTAAAAAACTCAAAATATTTTCATTAGAACTGTATGTACGATAATAAATAATGCCTGCAGGAGGGGTTGAAATTTTATCTCCAAAATCCTGGATCAAAATTAAGTTGTTTGCATCAATAAAGCTAGTATCTGAAAGTGTTAAAACTGCCTTATTTTGCAAATATGACGAATAAAACCCTTTTGATAAGTATTTAGAAGCAAAAGTGGTAGCCTCAATTATATGAGAGAAATCATATGATTCTGGAACAAATAGATTGGTTACACTCCTGCACCCCATACCACTATACAAGCATATGTCTAATGCTAGTCTGTTAAGATCATCACTCGATTCGTTACCCTTCAAAATAGCAACTGAGGTCATCGACCCTCTTAATAGCAGCTTACTATTATAATATTTATTTGAAAAATAATCTATTGTAGAATCACTCCCAGATACAATCAATGCATCTATAACATCGCTAATTTCTGAAACTATGTTTATTCTATCCTTCCAGTAAGGATTTAAAGAGCAAAGAGTGCTCTTTATATAACTATACCAATATTTATCTTTTGATGAAGGCTTAATTGCTACTTTATATCCTACAGAGAGAACTGATAGAATATCATGAAATCCTACTAAAGGAATATTTCCTGCACATACAACACAAACCTCTCCATCTCTTTCAAACAACTCAATATCATAATCATATAGCCACTCCTCTAATCGCTTTTTATCCAAAAAACAAGAGCATATAGCAGATAGTGAGTGAACCTGATTACAAAATAAAAAGTTGGGATTATTTGACAGACTACTCTCGAGCGTACTTATAAATTGTAAATAATCATCTGATTCATTAATACAATTATTAGAGTAAGCTTGACAATAACTCATCAATCTACTCCCAAGCATAGAGAAATCTGATATAAAAACATCTTTATACATTTTGCAAAATTAGTAAAAAGGGAGTAATTTTACACAAACATTACAATTCTACTATGGTTGAAACTGACCAAATTGACTCGTATATATCTATCGCAGAACCATCAAAAGGTCTATACAAAGAGCTTGGCAGTAAGTTTATCTCATTAGCCTATCCTGTTGATAGTGTAGAAGAGGTTAAAGAGATTATTTCTAATATAAAAAAAGAGTACTTTGATGCTAGGCACCATTGCTATGCATATAGAATAGGAATAAATGGAGAGGAGTGGAGATATAACGATGACGGAGAGCCATCATCATCGGCTGGGAAACCAATATATGGACAGCTTCTATCAAATAATATTTCGGATATTCTTGTTATTGTTATAAGATATTTTGGTGGGACAAAATTAGGAATACCTGGGTTAATTAGATCATATAAAACAGCAACTCTAGATGCTTTGAATAACTCTATAAAAATAGAAAAAATTGCTACAAAACAATTTATAATAGAGTCTAGTTACCAAGATCTTGAAGTGGTTATGAAAATAATAAAAAGGTTAGATATCCAAATAACAAATCAAGAGTACCAAATTGATTGCAAAACAACTGTAAGAATAAGATTAAATCAAGTAGATCATTTTCTATCTTCTATCCCTGAAACTCTTAATATTAAAATTATATGCCAAAACACCTAATATCAATACACGACTTTTCAAAAGAAGAGATTTTGAAAACACTCCAGAAAGCTGCAGAGTTCGAAGATAATTATAGCCAGCCTCTTTTTACAGACAAGGTAATTGCAACAATTTTTTTTGAGCCATCTACCAGAACTAGACTTAGCTTTGAAACAGCCTCAAATAGACTTGGTGCAAGAGTTATTGGATTCTCAGACTCAGATAACACAAGTGTAAAAAAGGGAGAGACATTAAAAGATACAATAAAAATGGTTTCTAACTATGCCGATCTTATCATAATGAGGCATCCACTAGAGGGTAGCGCAAGATATGCCTCTGAGGTATCAGATGTACCAGTCATTAACGCAGGAGATGGCTCTAATCAACACCCAACACAAACACTTTTAGATTTATACTCTATTTTAAAAACTCAAGGTACCTTAGAAAATTTAAACATATCTGTGGTTGGTGATCTAAAATATGGAAGAACTGTCCACTCATTAATTTATGCTATGTCTCATTTTAATCCTACTTTCAACTTCATCTCTCCAGAGGAATTAAGATTAACCGATGAATATAGAGACTTTATGTGCGATAACAATATAAAATTCACAGAAAACCAACTTTTAAAAGAGAATATAGAGAATGCCGATATAGTTTATATGACAAGAGTTCAAAGAGAGAGGTTCACAGATGCATTAGAATACGAAAAAGTTAAAAACTGTTATAGCTTAGATATATCTATGTTAGCTAACTGCAAAGAAAATATGAAAATACTTCACCCACTGCCAAGAGTAAATGAAATTGCACAAAACGTAGATAATAGCAAACATGCATACTATTTTGAACAAGCAGAAAATGGGGTATATGCAAGAATGGCAATAATTAGTAATCTATTAACAGCTCAATAAAATCTATAATATGGAAAAGCAACTAAAAGTAAGTGCAATAAAAGATGGAACAGTCCTAGATCATATTCCAGCTAATCAGCTTTTTAGAGTAATAGATATACTTGGGCTGAATAATAGCTGTAACCAAATTACATTTGGAACAAACCTAGAGAGTAAACTACTTGGTAAAAAAGCGATTATTAAAATTTCTGATAAATATTTTCAGGATGCAGACATCAATAGAATTGCACTTATTGCTCCTCAAGCAAAAATCAATATTATCCATGATTTTGAAGTAGTAGAAAAAAGGGTAATTTCAATTCCATCAAAAATTAAAGGTATTGCTAAATGCATGAATCCCGCATGTATTACAAATCACCAACCTGTAGAGACGCTCTTTTATACAAAAACAGAAGGCGACAATTTTAAACTGAAATGTCACTATTGTGAAAAGGTTACTGAGAAAACAAACTTAAAAATTATAAGCAACTCGTAATCTCAGTCTAATAGATACTCTCATTTAAGAGCTCTAAGGTTTGAAATTAATATTTTTTATTTACCTTTGACCCACAAATTTGTTATTAATTATTAAAAAGATCAATTATGAAAATAGCTCACAATTTCAATGCTGGTCCATGCGTTCTTCCTAGAGAAGCTGTTGATGCAGCAATAGAGTCGTTAAAAGATTTTAAAGGAACTGGAATGTCTGTAATTGAGATGTCTCACAGATCAAAAGAGTGGGAAGCAGTTATGGATGAGTGTCGTAGTCTTTGGAAAGAACTTCTAAATATCCCAGAAGGATATCATGTTCTATTCCTTGGTGGCGGTGCAAGTATGCAGTTTTTATATGTAGCTATGAATCTTCTTGAAAATAAAGCAGGCTATTTAGAGACTGGGGTATGGGCTAAAAAAGCACTTCAAGAGGCAAAAGCTATTGGCTCAGCAGTTGCTGTTGCAAGTTCTGCTGATAAAAATTACAATTATATACCAAAAGGATACGAAATTCCTACAGATTTAGATTATTTCCATATAACAACTAACAATACAATTTATGGAACAGAGATCCATAACGATATGGACTCTCCTGTAAATTTAGTTGCAGACATGTCTTCTGATATTATGAGCAGACCTGTTGATATAAGCAAGTATGCTTTAATATATGGTGGTGCTCAAAAAAATGTTGGACCTGCTGGTGTAACTTTTGTAATTGTTAGAGAAGATATTCTAGGTAAGGTATCGAGATATATCCCAACAATGCTAGATTACAGAACCCATATAGAAAATGACTCAATGTTCAATACTCCACCTGTTTTCTCTATAATGGTTATGAACGAGACGCTTAAATGGGTAAAAAAATCTGGAGGATTAGAAAAAAAATACCAAATCAATAAAGATAAGGCGCAACTTCTTTACGACGAAATAGACAGAAATAAAATGTTCAAAGGCACTGCTGCAACAGAGGATAGATCGTTAATGAATATCTGTTTTGTTATGGCCGATGAATATAAAGAGAAAGAGGCTGAATTTATGACATTTGCCAAAGAGAGAGGAATGGTTGGTATTAAAGGTCACAGATCTGTTGGTGGATTTAGAGCTTCAACATACAATGCTTGCCCGGTAGAGAGCATAAAAGCACTTGTAGATTGCATGCAAGAATTTGAAAAACTAAATTCATAACCTCAAAACTATTAAAAAATGAAAATATTAATAGCAACAGACAAGCCTTTTGCAAAGGCAGCTGTAGAGGGAATAAGAGGAATTGTAGAAGGAGCTGGACACACATTAGCTCTTTTAGAAAAATACACTACTCCTCAAGAGCTATACTCTGCTGTAGAAGATGTAGATGCAATGATTATCAGATCTGACAAAGTAACTGCTGAAGTTATTGATCATGCAAAACAACTTAAAATAGTAGTAAGAGCAGGAGCTGGTTATGACAATATAGATTTATCGGCATGCTCACAAAAGGGCATAGTAGCAATGAATACTCCTGGACAAAACTCAAATGCCGTAGCAGAACTTGCTATTGGAATGATGATTTATATGTCCAGAGGCTGTTTTAACGGATCTACAGGTAGTGAGTTAAAAGATAAAACATTAGGAATTCATGCCTATGGCAATGTTGGAAGACTTGTTGCCAAGATAGCTAAAGGATTTGATATGAACATCATAGCATTTGACCCATTTGTATCTAAAGAGGCTATCGAAGCTGACGGAGTAAAGGCTGCATCATCTATTGAGGAGCTATACTCCTCATCAGACTTCTTATCCTTACATATACCTGCTACCGCACAGACTAAAAAGTCAATCGGTACAGATTTATTGAAATTAATGCCTAAAGGAGCTTGCTTAGTAAATACTGCAAGAAAAGAGGTTATTAATGAAGAGGAGTTGGTGGTTGCTTTAGAAGAGAGATCAGATCTTAAATATGTTACAGATATTGCTGCAGACAATCAAGCAACTTTGGATCAAAAATTCCAACATAGAGTATTTGCAACTCCTAAAAAAATGGGAGCTCAGACTGCTGAAGCAAATATTAATGCAGGATTAGCAGCAGCCTCTCAAATTGTAAAATTCTTTGAATCTGGAGATACAACTTTCCAAGTTAACAAATAATCTAAAATTAATTAACACTCATGGTAAAAGTAAGACCATTTGCAGCTATAAGACCTCCAAAAGAGATTGCAAACCAAGTAGCATCTAGGCCATATGATGTCCTAAATTCAGTTGAAGCTAAAGAGGAGGCTGGAGAGAAATCTCTTCTACATATTATAAAACCAGAGATCGATTTTGATCCAATAATAGATGAGCACTCGCAAGAGGCATATGACAAAGCCGTTGAGAACTTTAAATTGTGGCAACATAATGGATGGCTAGTACAAGATCAAAAACCCATGTATTATGTTTATGCCCAAACAATGGAGGGTAGAACACAATATGGATTGGTTGTTGGCGCATCAGTTGAAGATTACCTCACAGGTAAGATTAAAAAGCACGAACTAACCAGAAAAGATAAAGAAGAGGATAGAATGATTCATGTAAGAATACAAGATGCCAATGTTGAACCTGTATTCTTTGCATACCCTGATAATGACCAAATAAACAAAATTGTATCTGAAGTAGTAACAAACAGCTCTCCAGAATATGATTTTGTTGCAGAAGATGGATTTGGACACCATTTTTGGGTTATTAACGATTCCGATAAAATATCACAAATTACAGAAATATTCTCTACTATTCCAGCATTTTATGTTGCCGATGGTCATCATAGAACTGCAGCTGCAGCATTAGTTGGTCAAGAGAAGAAAAACAACAATCCAAACCATACTGGAGAAGAAGAGTACAATTTCTTTTTAGCAGTAGTTTTCCCAGAAAGTCATCTTAAGATTATTGATTATAACAGAGTTGTAAAAGATCTTAATGGAATGAGCTCAGAGGAGTTTATCTCAAAATTAGGAGAAGACTTTATTGTTGAGAAAAGAGGTTCAGAAATTTATAAACCTGAAACTCTTCACAACTTCTCAATGTATATAGATGGTCAATGGTTCTCTTTGACAGCAAAAGAGGGGACATATAACGATAACGATCCTATTGGAGTATTAGATGTTACTGTATTATCTAATTTAGTATTTGATAAATTATTAGACATTAAAGATCTTAGAACTTCAAAGAGAATTGACTTTGTTGGAGGAATTAGAGGATTGGGAGAACTCAAAAAGCGTGTTGACTCTGGAGAGATGGCAGCGGCATTTGCTCTTTACCCAGTATCAATGAAACAACTTATTGATATAGCTGATACTAATAATATTATGCCTCCAAAAACAACATGGTTTGAACCAAAATTAAGGAGTGGATTAGCTATTCATAAATTGAGTTAAAATACTTATTTTATATAACTAAAAGAGGTCATTTTTATAAATGATCTCTTTTTTTAATTTATTTTAATCAATAAAGTAGTTATTAATTTAAATTATTATATATAAATTTGTTACCCTAAACACAACTATGAAATGAATTTTAAACTATTTTTATGCGTAATCGTGACGATTACCATCATGCCAATCATTTCAATCGGACAATCTAGAAGATGGGAGGAAAAAAAAGAGCAATCTCAATCTTATTCTGGACCGATTGATGAGAATATGGCTCTATTTAGAGGAAGAGTCCCCACTCCCTACAAATTCCTTCATAAAGGCACATACTATGCCTACAAAAAAGAGTTTATAGACGGGACGCTAAAATATAACGGAGTGGAATACCAAGATATACTAATGAATCTAAATAGCCATTTAGATGAGATGTATGTAATGAGCAAGTCCTCTTCCAGAACCATTGTATTAAATCCAGATTTTTTTGAGTTTGCTCATTTTGACTCTGGATACTATATTTATGTTAGAAACGCCCAAATTGCGGATGGATACTACGAAATATTATATTCTGGTAAGGTATCGTTATATAAAAAAAACATAAAAGTCTTTTCAGAAAAAATCGGCGATTATGTTGATGCTCAAACAAATAGTAGAATTATTCGCTCCTTCACATCTGCAGATCTTTACTATCTAAAAAAAGATGGAAAATTTTATCCTATAAAAAAGAGGTCTTCTATTATATCTCTATTTAAGAGTAATAGACAAGAGATAAGAAGATTTATTAGAGAGAATAACCTCAACTCAAGAGAGGGAAAAACAATCGATTACATATATGCTAAAATAGTAGAGTATGCAGACAATTTATAAGACACTATTAACTAACCTAATACTTGTATTGCTGCTATGTTTTACCAATATAGCATATGGACAAAATCAATCTCGGAGAGTATTTTACAAAGGAGCCTCAGGGAATGAGATAACCATCTTAACAAAAGATGTTTTAAATAAAGAGATATTTTTTATTGGGATTAATCACTCTTTCTATATAGATATAGACTGTACTGCTGATAACTATCTTGAGCACTTAACTCAACAACTAGAGAGAGAGAAGTTGGCTCTTATTGACTTAAATGGAGCACTGTTTGTTGTAGATAACAAATCTAAATTAAGTGATTTTTCACTTGAAATATTTGCACAAAAAAGTTCTGAGAAAAAAGAGGAGGATGCTCTTATAGATGTAATTTATGAAACTAGAGCCGCCACATCTCAGAGTAGGATATACACAATTGGAGACATCAATAACCCTGCTACTACCTCAAATGTTGTATTGAGTGGCTATGTAAAACACTATTCAACTGGTGAGCCATTAGCTGGTGTAACAGTAATTGTAGAGAATAGATCTACATATGCTACAACAGACATATATGGATTCTTTAGAATAATGGTTCCTGTCGGTGAAGGAGCAATACTACTTAAGTCTCAAGGATTAGAAGACCTAAGGCTTATGATAGAGGTATATAATCAGGGTAAATTAGATGTTCTAATGAAAGAGCAGGTATACTCGCTAAGAGAAATAGTTTTATCTGCCGAAGGTACTCGTCAAACTAGAAGCACTCAATTAGGACTTGAGAGAGTAAGAATTAATAGAATTAGACATATTCCCTCTGCATTTGGCGAGGCAGATGTTCTAAAAGCAATAATGACTCTTCCTGGAGTCAAATCAGTGGGGGAGATATCTGGAGGCTTTAATGTCAGAGGAGGAGCAACTGATCAAAACCTAGTTCTATTCAACGAATCAACTATTTATAACCCAACACATCTTTTCGGTCTATTCTCATCGTTTAATCCAGATGTAGTTAGTGAAGTTGAACTATATAAAAGCTCTATACCAGCAAAATATGGTGGAAGAATATCTTCTGTACTAGAAGTATCTAGTAGAAATGGAAATAACAATAAAATAACTGGATCTGCAGGAGTTGGTCCTCTAACAAGCAAATTTCATATAGAAGGGCCAATAAAAAAAGATAAAACCAATTTTATTACCGCTTTTAGAACCACATACTCCGATTGGATATTAGGACTACTCCCAGAAGATAGCGGATACAGAGATGGAAAAGCTTCATTTAATGATTTATCAATGGGTATTTCTCATAAAATAGATAACCGCAACTCCCTATTTTTATATGGATACTATTCAGGAGATAAGTTTAGCTTTAGCTCAGACACCACATTCTCTTATCAGAACATAAATTTATCTGCAAAATGGAGAAGAATTGTCAATGACAAACACAATCTACTTATATCTGGGGGATATGATAGATACAGCTATTCAAACTTTGATCAATCTAATGGCATTAATGCATATCAGTTAGATTTTAACATAAATCAATTTTATAGCAAAGCAAATTTTAATTGGCTTATTTCAGATAATCATACTTTAAGTTATGGTGCGAACGCTGTAGTTTATAGCATCCTACCTGGGAAATACAATCCAAAGGGAGAAAATTCTATTGTGGTTCCTAAAACACTCGAAACAGAACAAGCTATTGAAGCTGCCATATTCATAAGTGATTCATGGAGAATAAATGATAGATTGTCCGCAGAGTTAGGGCTTAGATATACATTATACTCTGCAATTGGTCCTGCAAACTATTATAAATATTTTGGTAAGGACTTTGCTCCTGAATATATCACTGATACAATAAGTGCAAAGAGCATGGAGATTATCAAGCCATATCACTCTCCAGAGATTAGACTATCTATGAGATATATGATTACAAATGATCTCTCTATAAAGGCTGGATTTAATAGTATGGCTCAAAATATTCATATGATATCAAATACTTCTGCAGTATCTCCCACAGACACATGGAAACTGAGTGATGCAAATATAACTCCTCAAAAAGGATGGCAAGCTGCTGCAGGTTTATATCAGAACCTATTAGATAGATTCGAAATTTCTATCGAAGGTTACTATAAACATCTATCAAACTATCTTGACTATAAAAGTGGAGCATCCCTTATCATGAATGAGAACATAGAACAAGATGTATTTAGAACAAAAGGGAAAGCATATGGTGTTGAATTTATGGTTAAGAAGTCCATTGGCCGATTAAATGGATGGATGGCTTATACATATTCTAGATCACTCCTTAGAGAGTCTGAAAGTAGTGGAGCATCCAATACATCCAATAGAAAATGGTATCCTGCTGCTTATGATAAACCAAATGATTTCAAACTAATCGCAAACTATAAATTTACTCAACGTTTCAGTATATCTATGAATATTGACTATTCAACAGGAAGGCCAATTACTATTCCTGTAGGTAAGTTTAATTATGGTGGTGGTGAGAGATTAATTTACTCAGAAAGAAATTCATACCGAATTCCTGATTATTTTAGAATGGATTTTGCTATAAATATAGAACCAAGTCACAATCTTAAACTACTAACTCACAGCACTATTACAATTGGAGTTTATAACTTGACTGGCAGAGATAATGTATTCTCTATATATTACAAAACAGAGGGAATTCATCAACAGGTAAAAGGATACAAATTGTCAATATTTGGCACTCAAATACCTTATATTAACTACAATATAAAGTTTTAACAATTTAGAAGATGAATACAAATAGAAAAATAGTTAAATATATATTTAGAGTTTTACTTACTGTAACTACTCTACTATTCCTACAATTTTGTATCAGTCCATATGATGCTAAAATTGACCCTCTTGACACCCATATCATTGTTATTGAAGGAGACATTACACCTAATGACACCACAAAAATTAAAATTAGTCTAACCAGAAACTTAGATCAACTGCCAGATGAAAAACAAGATATTGTTAGTGCATTTGTTTGGGTAGAGGATGAGGTTGGCAATAAATACTTTGGACATAGAAAAATCATTAATTTTCAGACCTACTATATTGTACCTCCTTTCAATTATAATATTAACCTAAAATACAAACTATGCCTAAATGTAACTTCTAATTTTAGCGAAATTTGGGGTGGAGGAAATAATGTTCAATATACCTATGAATCTGAACTTTTAAAACTTTTGGTTGCACCACCGATTGAATCTATTGACTACAAAGTAAATGAAGACAAAAGCGCCGTTACATTCTTTGTCAATAGCAATGATCCATCTAATAATACGACATATTATAAATGGTCTTTTAGAGAAGATTGGGAATTTAAATCGCTTTACATGTCATACTATGAATACAATCCATTTAGGAAAGAGATTGTTCCTATAAACTCATATGAAGATAATAGACATATCTGTTGGTCATTTAAAGAGTCATCATCTATACTTATATTTAATACAGAAGCGCTAGCAGAAGATAGAGTTCATATGTTACCACTTGTATCCATGGGAAAGACAGATTTGAGAACAAGCTATTTGTACTCTATGAATCTTAAACAGATGGCAATCTCAAAAGAGGCATATAAATTCTGGGATAACCTAAAAAAGAACTCAGAAGAGATTGGGGGAATATTTGACCCGCAACCAAGTGAAGTTTCGGGTAATATCAAATGCATATCTCACCCAGGTAAAAGAGTTATTGGATACATATCGGCAGGTTTACCTTCATACAAAAGAATATTCGCAAAGGGAAAAGATATTGGTATATATAAACACCCGTCAAATTGTGGAGAGATGGTTGTAACTGGCTCCGAAAATCCATTATCAGATGAGTGGATGTATTTGATTGGATACGATATAATTGGTGTAGATATAGATTTTAACGGAGGTGCCCCAGAGAAGTACTGGATAGCAATCCAATGTGTAGATTGCCGATTATTTGGCACAAAAGAAAAACCTAGCTACTGGCCTAACATTGAATCATTATGAAAACAAAATATCTTTTACTATTAATATTAATTAACTTTTCCCTCTTGCCTAATTGCTTTGCAAAAGGAGAGATCATATATCTGTCTACAGATAGAGATTTTTACATTGCAGGAGAAAATATGTGGCTATCTCTCTTCTCATTTACGAAAGATAATGAGAGTAGTCTAATGCTTAACAACCATAATAAAATTGCATATATAGAGATATCTAACAGCTCTGGAACAGTAATTACAGAGAAGATTCTAATCACGGATTCTAGAGGGAGTGGCATTATTAATCTGCCGCCAAATTTGCCAAGTGGGTTTTACAATATATATGCATATACAAATAATGAAACTAATCTCAATGAAACTCCTTTATTTAAAAAGAGGTTTGCAATAATAAACACTCTTATTAGTCAAAGTGTTCAAGAGGGAGTGATTGTAGAGAAAGAGGATAGTAGTAGTATAACAGGCAATAATTACCAAACTATAGACAATCTCAATAATGCCTCAAAAAATCTAAAAATTGCAAAAAAAGAGAATAAGGTCTATTTAGAAAATACTGGTAGCGAAAATTTGACACTATCTCTATCTATATATAATACTAGTCAAATAGAGGAAGATTTAAATCCTTCAGGCATTTCAACCTATTTAAAAAATACAATTGATCATAAATATTCTCAATTTGATTTTTCCGAAGCTATAAATTTCGAGGGTGAAGTTATAAAAGGCAGCGTTACTGATATGGATGGAAATATTGTTGCCGGTCATCAGCTTTTTTTATCAGTGGCTCAAGATAAATCAAACATATACTCGACAATAACTGACTCTCTCGGTATGTTTAAAATCTATACTTACCCAATCTTTGGAGAGAGAGAGCTATACTTAGAAACAATAACCTCTGATACTTTGAACTCTTTTAACTACTCAATTCTTGATCCATTTAGAAGGATAAATGGGGACTCTTTTCCTACTCTTAACATAAAAAAGAGTTATGAGAAAGAGCTAATAAAAAGAAGTTATGAGATGCAAATCTACAGAAGATCAATGGCAGATACACTATTAAAATTTAAGTCCATCTTATCTGACCCTCTACTAAATTACAATCTTAACAAAGAGTATATTTTAGACCATTATACTAGATTTCCTTTCATTAGAGATATATTAATTGAGTACGTCAAAGAGTTACAACATAGAATTATTAACAATAAGCCTACAATTAGGATGATATGGCAGGATAGAGTTGGAAATATACACGTATCTTACGGGAATTCATTAATACTACTTGATGGAATTCCAATATTTGACCATTCACAGATAATAAATTACGACCCATTAAAAATTGAGACTCTCAAATTATATCCAGGAGAGTATCATATTGGCCCATCAAAATTTGAGGGTATAGTTTTATTTAATACCTATAAAAATGATTTTGCCGATCTAAAAATTAAAGATAATGCTAGACTTATTGAGTTTAAAGGAGTATTAAATCCTATAGAGAGTAGTTATAACTTTTCAAAAGATTGGGTATATAAGCTTTCATCACTTATTTTTTGGAATCCAATAATCTCCTTAAAAGGTGGAGAGAAAATAGAGATTGATCTTTCTAAGTCTAATCTTAGCAATCGCAAAGATAAAATTACTTATAAAGTGGAAGGGTTTTCAAAAGAGGGCTCATCACCAATATATTTAAAAGGCAATCTATAAGAATTTATTTTTAATTAGAGTTTTAAACTGTATTTTTGCATCATAATTGGTATGTTATGATAAAAAAATACAGTTTTTTTACCTTTCTATTATTGATAATCTCTAATTCTATTTGGGGTCAACTTATAGATATTAACAAAATAGATAAGCCCGAGTTTGACGCTAGTATAAAAGCAAAATATGAATATGCAACAGAGACAAAAATGTCAAGATTCTCTGTAAGAAACTCTAGGATGGGGCTCTCTGGAAATATAATTGAACCTATAAGTTATAGAGTTCAGGTTGAGTTAAGTAATCAAGGTGAGTTTCAAATTTTAGATCTATGTGCTAGAATTAGACCTATTCCAAATTTAGAGATCTCATTTGGTCAAACTAGTATCCCTCTTTTTAATTCATATATTATCACCCCTTCTCAGCTAATGTTTGCAAACAGAGCATTCATCGGTAAATACTTTACAGGTACTAGAGATATTGGAGTCACCACTTCTTATAAAACTAATTATCTAGATATACCTTTTGAACTAAACTTGGGAGTATTCAATGGGTCTACAATCAATGATCCTATATGGACAGATAAGTTATCTAGAGCAGCTAGATTAATTATTGGAGATATGGATGGATGGAGGTCATCATTTAAGTATTATAGGTACCCTCTTTCCAATGAGAAGGATTATACATTCTGGGGAGCAGATCTAAGGTTTGGTAAAGAAAACTATAAAATAGAGACTGAGATAATGAATCGGTATAATAGATTTACCGATACCGATAGGCTCTCTATCTATTTACAAGGAGCGTATGCATTCCCTCTAAATAGTAAAGGTGCAATAAAAGATATAACTCCAGCAATTCGGTGGGATGCTATTGGGGAAAATATTAAGAAAAGTAAATTTGATGCTAGTAGATTGACTTTTGGCATAGCTTTTGGATTTTCTCCTAAACCTTTTGGATCTCTAATACGTTTTGATTACGAATACTACTTTGTTGACAATCCTATTGCCGAATTTGATAGATATCCCGAAATGGATTCTAATAAATTCACAATCGAGATTCTTTTAATATTTTAATTGATGTTTAAAAAACAATTTCTTGAATATATATACGGAATATCTTCATTAATACTATGTTACTATATTGGTTTTTTTATTAGCTTTTTAGTATCGAATATTGTAACTCCTTCGATATCTGGGATGATTGTTCTATTTATTTTATTAAGATTAAAAATAATTAATCAGGAGTATATTAGATCTACTATAAATTTCTTTTTAGATAATCTTATGCTCTTTTTTATTCCAGCGACTGTAGGTGTAGCAACAATATCTTTTAGCTCATTTAAATCAGATTTATTATCCATAGTTTTAGCTGCGACAATAAGTACTATTGTGGTACTATGGGTAACAGGTTATATATCACAAAAATTTGAAAAACTAGATAACACTAAAAATGTTAGTTGAATTATATTTCTTAATAATAACATCTTTTGCATATATCATTGGAAAAAAACTCTACATAAAGAGTAAAAGCATGATATTTCATCCTGTTATTGTAGCCTCTCTTTTGATTATTCTCTTTTTCTATCTTATAAAAGTTGATTTAGAAATCTATATAGAAAACACTAAGATATTATCATTCTTCCTTAATATTTCGGTAGTTGCACTTGGGTTTTTACTGCATAAAAATTTTGAATATATAAAGGAGAAAGGTCTTGCAATTATTACTGCTACATTTGCAGGAAGTATTGTATCATTTATTTCAATAACCCTTATAATGCTTATTTTTAATAGTTCAATAACCACGATAATTACAGTATTGCCTAAATCCCTTACAACTCCTATTGCAATTGGACTGAGTCAACAAATGGGTGGTGTTGTATATATCACAGCAATTGTAGTTATTATTTCAGGCGTTTTTGGTGCCTTTATTGGACCATGGCTTCTCTCAATTACTGGCATAAAAAGTAAATTGGGTGTTGGACTTGCACTTGGATCGGCATCACATGGAATGGGAACAGCAAGAGCGCTAGAACTTGGCGCTATTCAAGGAGCTGTTGGTGGGCTTGCAATTGCTCTAATGGGTATTTTTTCATCTTTAATAATGCCCATTATTGTTCCACTTGTAAAGATCCTTATTAACTTATTATAATGAATTAACAAAATATTCAGAGAACCTAAAAATAAATAATATGAAAGATAGCGTTTTTAAAAACTTAATTTTACTGCTAATTTTACTTGCATCAACTATAGGTATAATATTAGACATTCATATTAATTCTAATGGAGATGATTTATTAAAAGGTCTTTCTATATTTAAATACTTTACACTTCAGTCTAACGCTATTATTCTCGGATATTCATTTATTATACTTCTCAACTCTTCATTATCTAGAAGCAAGTTTATAAAATTTATCTTAGGTCCTGCTACCGCATATATCCTTTTAACAGGAGTAGTTTACTTAATTATTCTAGAACCTATCTATCTCAATGTGGGTGTTAAAAGAATTACATCGGCAACTCTTCACTATGTTACACCTCCTTTAATGTTATTATTTTGGGCATTCTTTGAGACAAAAAGATATTCCTATAAAGAGATTTATAAATGGATGATTTATCCTTTTCTATATCTCATATGGGGACTATATCGTGCTATTTTTTACGATGACTTTTTATATCCTTTTTTTGATATAACAAAATATGGTTTATTAATCATCCCCTATATTATTGTTGTGACTATTGGTTTTCTTTTTATGAGTGGGGCTCTAATTTTTATTAATAATCTTGTAAAAAGAAAATAGATATACATTTTGTAGTCATATGAATAGTTATTTATAATTAGAATTTTAAAATGATACGCCAGATAGAGAGTAAGAGTATTCAGGATATTTTTTCAACTCCAATTGTTCAACAAACCTCGTTTTGGGGTAATGTAAAAAAAGAGTTCGGAATAGAGGCATTAGCACTAAATTTTAAAGCAAGAAAAGATGATTTAATTATTGATAAACTCAATGGTTTACTTTTCAATCAAAGTGGAAACGGATACATTCAAACAGATATTCTTATTCTAATCCAAAATATAGGATATAATAAAACAATAGCATATATACCATATGGGCCAGAAACAGAACCTCTGGACGAACTATCTGGAGAGTTTCTGGAATCCTTATCGGAACAGATAATCCCATTTCTTCCAAATAATTGCATTGCTATAAGATATGATTTAGCGTGGGAATCATTATGGAGTAATGATCCAGATTACTACTCAGAAAATGGTGAATGGCTCGGACCTCCAGAGACAAGAATTCAAGAGTTAAGAGTTAATATGAGTACTAATAATTGGAATTTACAAAAAGCTCCCTCTAATATCTTACCATCAAATACAATTCTACTTAACCTTAAAAAGGGAGAGAATGATCTGTTAAACTCAATGAAATCTAAAACTAGGTACAATATTAAGCTGTCTCAAAAAAGGGGTGTAGAGGTAAAGATATGCTCTATTGAGCAGTTGGATATATGGTACGATCTTTATACTCAAACGGCAATTAGAAATAATTTTCATCTTCACCCAATAGAGTACTTTAGAGTTATTTTAGAGGAGAAGTGCAAACAAGATGAGTCTATGCTTGTATTTCTATTAATTGCTTTCTATAACAACACTCCACTGGCCTCAATGTTTTTAACTCTATCGGCAAATAGAGCAACTTATCTATATGGGGCATCATCTTCTGAGAACAGAAATCTAATGGCAACTTATGCTATACAATGGAAAGCTATTAGTCTTGCACGGGAATATGGTTGTGAAATATATGATATGTTTGGTGTTTCTCCTACTTTTAGTGACAACCATCCAATGTATGGGTTAATGCGTTTTAAATCTGGTTTTGGGGGGGATATTCACCACTCTCTTGGTTGCTGGGACTACCCTATTGATCATAGAGAATATGATCTATTTAAAGCTATGGAGATAAATAATCAGTCATATCACCAAGTCTAGGCTTGCTACTGATCCATTACTGCTTTGCTGTTGTTCTCTGGGCTTTAGCCTCTCACTCTGCCGCTGTTCGTGCCTTTTCCTTGTCTCTCAGCCCTTTGCCGATTTGTTTTGTCCTTATCTTCTGCTGCAGCTTCACTTTCTCCTGCTGCAGCTTCACTTTCTCCTGCTGCAGCTTCACTCTCTCCTGCTGCAGCTTCACTATCTCCTGCTGCAACGAAGTTTTTTTTGAGGCACCTATTTTCTTTTCTGTTTTTTCGGGGACTGCGGAACTCCTCACTGTCGTTCGTCAAACAGTCCTCGTCCCTTTCCTCAAAAACTATCAACAAAATAGGTAAAAACTTATGTTGCAGTGCAGAGAGCGTTTGAAGCCTTTTCCTCTTTTT